>ENA-OQIO01000170-OQIO01000170.1-human-gut-metagenome-genome-assembly--contig:-NODE-170-length-32853-cov-4.906619_pt1 | contig 32853 bp, 42 predicted proteins | sample MGYA00242573_ERZ504737 | MGnify/ENA primary metagenome ERZ504737 (study PRJEB26092, sample SAMD00036203) | human gut metagenome | host: Homo sapiens | study: EMG produced TPA metagenomics assembly of...
ATGATCGATGGTGGTGGAGGTGCGGTCGGGGCCGCCTTGCCGTTGGTCAGGATCTGCGGCACATCGAACATCTGCAGGCCGCCGATCATCGAAGTGACATCACATAGACAAATCGGCCGGATGAGCGGATGGTGATCTTCCAGAACATCTGGTTCGGGGTGCAGCCGTCCAGCTCCGCTGCCTCATACAGGTAGGGTCCACGCCCATGATGGCCGCCATCAGCATGATGGTCGTATTGCCGAACCACATCAGGAAGTTCATCAGGCCGATAAGGCCGCGGTTGCCCCAGACACTGTTCAGGAAGCTGAAGGGCTCCTTGAGGATGCCCATGCCCACCAGTGCAGCGTTCACGGGGCCGTTATCCGAGAACAGGGCAAAGAACAACATGGCAAATGCCGAAGCCATGATGAGGTTGGGCATGTAGATGACTGTCTTGAAGAAGGTCTGGCCCTTCAGCTTCAGGCGCAGGTCGGTGAACCAGGCCGCCAGCAGCAGCGAGATGGCGATCTGCGGGATGAAGCCGATGATCCAGAGCAGCAGCGTGTTGCCAAAGTATTTGGGCAGGTCGGTTGCAAACAGGGTGATGTAGTTCTTCAGGCCCACAAAGGTAGGGCCGATGATCTTCAGGCCGCTGCGGTAATATTCAAAAAAGCTGTAATAGATCGTAGACCCCAGTGGAATGAGCTGGAACACCGCAAAGATGAGGAAGAACGGTGCAATGAAGATATAGCCCCACTTTGCATAGCTGATCGAGCCGTTCTTCTTTGGTTTTGCTCCCATAGTAACTGCCCTCCTGACGTACACTGCCCAAAGCAAAACGGGGCGGGCGGGATCAGCGTCCGGCCCGCCCCATTCAGATTCGGTTCAAAAGGTTTTCAGGTTCCGGCTGCGCTTATGCGGGCCAGACCACATCGGTCAGCTCGGGGTACTTTTCCTTGATGGCGGTCTCGAAGTTTGCCTTTGCGGTATCCTCGTCCACCGTGCCGGTAAAGTAATCCTTGAAGGCATTCTGGAAGCTCTCGTTCAGGCCTGATCGTACGGGCCTGCGTTGGACATATCGATCTTCTTTGCAGCTTCTGCAAACAGGGCGATATGGTTCTGGCCGCCCAGGAAGTCGGAGGCATAATCACTGTTTGCGATCTCTTCCATGGCCTTCTCGTTGTTGGTGTAATCCTGCGTATCCAGGGTGATCTGCTTCATAATGGCTTCGTCGCAGGTCAGCTTCTGCATCACGTCGCGGATGATATCAGTATTATCGGTACCGGCTGCCGCGCAGATCCAGGTGCCGCCCCAGTAATAGGCTGAGGACCTTCGCAGACTGCGTAATCGCCGTAGATGCCGTTGCCCACTTCTTCCTTGCCGCCCTCGGCCACAGGGGTCTCCAGAGAGTTGCCCAGCAGGGTGAAGTTGATGCCCCAGGTGGAATAGAAGAAGCCAAACACCTTGCCGCTCGGACCCTGATCGGCTGCCCACTGGCTGTCCCACAGGCTGGACTTATTGTTGTAGCCCTTATCGGTGTACTCCTTGGTCTGATCGACCACTTCATAATGTTGGGGTCTACCTTGACGGTCGTGCCGTCCACCCAGGGAGCGTCCACGTTGTTGGAGAAGGTGCGGTAAGCATCATCGAAGCCGGACAGCATCTTGTAGCCCTTGGCATAGGCCTGTGCAGCCACCTCGTTGAACTTATCCCAATCGGACAGATGGCTCTGCACCTCGGTGGGATCATCGGTGCCCAGCACTTCCTTGGCGATGCTGCGGCGGTATGCGAACAGACCGGGGGTCGCCTGCCAGGTGGTGCCGCGCTGGCTGCCGTCCACGCTGACAATGTCCTTGGTGTACTGGTACTGACCGGCCAGATCGGCATCGGTCAGGCCGATGTCTGCCTTGACATCCAGTGCGTAATCGGAATCCACATACTTCAGTGCGTAGTCAGCCTCGATCAGGAAGATATCTACCTTGTCATCATCGGCGGCGGAGTCCTGATTCAGCAGGGCCTCATCCAGCTTATTCTGGTAGTTGTTGTTCTCGTTGGCGTTGATGGTCCACTTGACAACGGTGCCATCTTTCAGGGTGGTGGTGGATTTGTCCTCAGCGATGGAGGCGACCTCGGGGTAATAGTTATTGAAGCGGCCCTGGAACTCGTCGTTCCAGCACCAGATATTCAGCACCTTGCCCTGAGCTGCCGGAGCATCGGAAGCGGCGGAAGAAACTGCGGCAGAGGATGCCGCGCCGGTAGAAGAAGAGGAGCCGCCGCATGCGCTCAGTGCTGCACTGATGGTAACTGCACCGGAAGCCAGCAGGAAATTACGACGCGAAATCTTTCTCATAATGAAAAACCTCCTTCAATGGTTTTCGTGAAAAAGCGTTTCAAATTCAAGGCTCCGGTTCGCCCGGAACCAAATCCAACCCATTCATTCGATGCTGCGCACCGAGCCGCCCTCCAGCAGTTTTCCTGTCACCGGGATCTGCTCGGCCAGCGTCACACGGGGGTGCTCGATCATCTGCACCAGTTTATCTGCTGCCATCCGGCCCAGCATTCTGGTGTTCTGCTGCCAGGTCACCAGCTGGGGTTTCATCACGCGGGAGAGGTAAATGCCGTCATATCCCATCACGGAAATATCCTCCGGGATGCTCAGGCCCGCTTCCTGCAGAGCGATGCAGCCGCCCATGGCCGAAAAATCATCGGGGAAGAGGATGCAGGTGGGCCGCTGGGGCAGTGCCAGCAGGGCCCGGGTCTCCTCGGCACAGCGGTCGGGATCGTGATACACACCGCAGCGCACATATTCTTCGGGGACCTGCAGCCCCAGCTCCGCGCAGCTCTTGTAGAAGCCCGCCAGCCGGTTCTCCGTCACCGCCGTGCGCTCGCCATGGATAAAGGCGATGCGGCGGTGGCCGTTGGCGTAGGCGTACCGCACCAGCGCCGAAAGCCCGTTGACATTATCGGAAAGGACCGCCATCCGGTTGTTGAACACATGGTCGATGGTCACCACCGGCACATCACTGTTGACCAGCTCCACCACCTGCGGATCGTTGAAATCCACGCAGGCGATCACCGCTCCATCCACGCCCCGGTAGTGGCAGTGCTCCAGATAGGTCATTGTTCTGCCGCCGAGGTTCCGGTTGACAAAGGTGATATCATAGCCCAGCTTTTCCACCTGCACCTTGAAGCTGTCCAGCACCGCCGAAAAGTACTCGTGGGCCAGGCCGCTCTGCCGCTCGTCCACAAACAGAACGCCAAGGTTGTAGGTACGATTGGTCTTCATCGCGCGGGCCGCCATATTGGGCACATAGCCCATCCGGCGGGCCGCCTCGCGGACACGGTCGCGGGTCGCAGCAGAGATGTCCGACTGGCCATTGAGCGCTTTGCTCACCGTTGCCACCGAGACACCGCATTCACGCGCCAGATCTTTCAAGGATGACATTTCGCCGCCCTCCCTCACAGGAACCCGCTCAGGGCTCCCGAGCGAATCCTAAATCGTTTTCGCAATTTCAATATAGCGCACTTTGCACTAAAAATCAAGCAGAAGAAGAAAAGTTTTATCCTAAAAGTCCGCATTTCAGCAGGTTGCGAGATTTCATTTCCTCAGAATTATGCAGTCTGTATCGTTTTCGTTACATTTCGTTACCGTTCGATAATTTTTTCGTTCCCATACCGGTTTTCACCCCTGAACCAGCCCGCTGCACCCTTGTTGTATATTTCAGGTCCGCTCTTGATTTTTCCCGCAGGATAGACTATTCTTAGGGTGACAAGTGCCTTTCCAACCCTTGGGCCGCAAATTCTAAATCGTTTTCGCCATCAAATGATTTCAGCATTTCCGGTTTACCCTATAAGGAGGAACAAGGCTATGAGATTCGGACATTTTGATGATGTGCGCCGGGAATATGTGATCGACACGCCCCGCACTCCCCTGCCCTGGATCAACTATCTGGGCAGCGAGGACTTTTTCAGTCTGGTGTCCAACACCGGCGGCGGTTACAGCTTTTACCGGGATGCCCGGCTGCGGCGGCTGACCCGCTACCGCTACAACAATTCCCCGCTGGACATGGACGGCCACCGCATCTACATCAACGATGGCGGCACCATCTGGAACCCGGGCTGCAGCCCGCCAAGACGGAACTGGACAGTTACACCTGCCGCCACGGTCTGGGCTACACGATCCTGCAGGGCGAAAAAAACGGCATTGCGGCCGCTCAGGAGTTGTTCGTGCCCCGGGGCGATGCCTGTGAGATCGACCGGCTGACGCTGGAAAACAAGACCGCTGCCCCCCGCACGCTGGACGTGTTCAGCTATGTGGAGTTCTGCCTGTGGGATGCCATGGACGACAGCTCCAATTTCCAGCGCAACTTTTCCACCGGCGAGGTAGAAGTGGTGGAAAGTGCCATCTATCATAAGACAGAGTACCGGGAGCGCCGGGATCACTACGCCGTGTTCTGGGCCAACGCCCCTGTTACCAGCTTCGACACCAGCCGGGATGCCTTCTGCGGCGTATACGGCGGCCCCGCCGCACCGGAAGCGGTCAAAGCCGGTCACTGCTCGAACAGCATTGCCCACGGCTGGGCTCCGGTGGGTGCCCACCATTTCCATCTCACGCTGGCACCGGGTGAGAGAAAGAGCATCATCTTCGGGTTGGGCTACATTGAAAACCCGGTCGGGGAAAAATTCAGTGCTCCCGGCATCATCAACAAAGCCCGGGCCGAGGCCATGATGGCCCGCTATGCCACCGACGCACAGGTGGATGCCGCCCGCAGGGCACTGGCCGACTACTGGCAGGAGCTGCTCTCGGGCTGGCAGCTGACCTCCGGCGAGGAAAAGCTGGACCGGATGGTGAGCCTGTGGAACCAGTATCAGTGCATGGTCACCTTCAACATGAGCCGCAGTGCCAGCTATTACGAGAGCGGCATCGGCCGCGGCATGGGGTTCCGGGATTCCTGTCAGGATCTGCTGGGCTTCGTCCATATGATCCCTTCCCGCGCACGGGAGCGCATTCTGGACATTGCTGCCACCCAGTTTGAGGACGGCAGTGCCTACCACCAGTACCAGCCCCTGACCAAAAAGGGCAACAGCGACGTGGGCAGCGGCTTCAACGATGACCCGCTCTGGCTCATTGCGTGCACCGCCGCCTATCTGCGGGAGACCGGTGACTGGTCGATCCTGGACGAGGCGGTTGCCTTTGACAACGACGTGACCAGAGCACAGCCCCTGATGGAGCATCTGCGCCGGAGCTTCCGTTACACCCATACCCATCTGGGCCCCCACGGCCTGCCGCTGATCGGCCGGGCCGACTGGAACGACTGCCTGAACCTGAACTGCTTCTCGGAGCACCCGGGCGAGAGCTTCCAGATCACCGGCCCCAGCGAGGGCCCCGTGGCTGAGAGCGTATTTATTGCGGGCATGTTCGTGAAATATGGCCGCGAGTACGCCGAACTCTGTGACCACCTGCACCTCACCGAGGAGGCCGCCAGTACCCGCACCGCCATTGACGCAGTAGAACAGGCCACCCTGACCGCCGGCTGGGACGGCGCATGGTTCCGCCGTGCCTACGATGCCTTTGGTGCCCCCGTAGGCAGCAGGGAATGCGACGAGGGGCAGATCTTCATCGAACCCCAGGGTATGTGCGTGATGGCCGGGATCGGCCGGGAGACCGGTCAGGCTGAAGCCGCACTGAAGAGCGTGGAGGAGCGGCTGGACACCCCGTACGGCGTGGTACTGCTCCAGCCCGCCTACACCACCTACCGGCTCAATCTGGGCGAGATCTCCAGCTATCCCCCGGGCTACAAGGAGAACGCCGGTATCTTCTGCCACAACAACCCCTGGATCAGCTGTGCTGAGACCGTGCTGGGCCACGGTGACCGGGCCTTTGCTGTCTACAAAAAGACCTGCCCGGCCTATATCGAGGACATCAGCGAGATCCACCGCACCGAACCCTACGTTTACAGCCAGATGGTGGCAGGCCGCGATGCCCCCACCTTCGGCGAGGCCAAGAACAGTTGGCTGACCGGCACGGCGGCATGGACCTTCGTGAACGTAAGCCAGTACATTCTGGGCATCCAGCCCACTTTGGACGGCCTGTGCGTTGACCCCTGCATCCCCCACACGCTGGCAGGCTACACCGTCACCCGTCGTTACCGGGGTGCCGTGTACCACATCCGGGTGGAGAACCCCCACGCCGTGCAGAAGGGCGTGCAGAGCGTCACCGTGAACGGCGCTCCTATTGCGGGCACCCTCCTGCCGCTGGCAAGGGCCGGTGAAGGTGTGGAAGTTGTTGTGACCATGGGATAGGCGCATAGCTTCTGTTTTGTAGAATTGTAAAGCTCCCGTTTTTCAGCTTTTCCTGAGAAACGGGAGCTTTTGTTTGTGATTCATTGAATTCACAGTGGATTCGTGCTATTCTACTAATAAATCTGAAAAGCAGCGGGAGGATTTTCCATGAATGCACATAAAGCGACAATCACCAGCATTTTTGATGGAACCACATTGATTGAGATTCCATTTTTTCAACGTTCCTACGTCTGGGACAAATATCTTTGGGAGCGCTTCCTAAATGATATGGAATTCACGGTCAAAACAAAGTCCCCACATTTTCTTGGTACCCTGATTTTCAAAGACAACGGAACGCCAAAATCGTCCGAGCCTTATTCCACGCAGTTGCTTCTGATCGATGGTCAGCAGCGATTGACAACATATCTCATCTTCTTGAAAGTTCTCTGTCTAAAGTTAGGGCAGTCTCTTACATTTGATTCTCATTATCGATTTCCAGACACGAATGATTTGAGCCTTCAGCATGGAAAAAACGATCGTCCCGCCTTTGAAAAGGTAATGGGTATGACCGCACCAGTTTCTATTACAGATGACTTTTCAAAATCCCGTGTCGTTCAGGCTTACAACTTTTTTGTAGAATCATTGAATACATCCAAATTAAATTACACCACGATCGTTGGAAAAACTCACTTTGTTCGGATCGACCTGGATGCGAATGATGATGAACAGCAAATATTCGATTCTCTAAACTCTCTTGGAGTCAGCCTGACCACCTCTGAACTGCTCAAGAATTATTTTTTCAGTCGTAATAACCTGACAGATTATCAGACGATCTGGAAGCCTGTCTTTGATAATAGCGTCGCAACAAAAGAATACTGGGATACCATTATAGAGACCGGCCGCATTCGCCGTCCTCTGATCGACATCTTTTTTGATGCTTATTTTCAATTGTTCATCCAAAATAAAAAATACAGTATCAGCACAGAGGACAAGTTGATTTATGCCCGCACAGATCGACTGTCAAATTCCTATCAGAGCTTTGTGGACAACTACTGCGGCGGAAGCAAGCAGATCATCCTTTCCTCTCTGAGGGAGTATGCCAAGTTGTTCCGTAAGACATTTCAGCCGGATATCTGCGATACTACAATTCCATCCACATTTGGTATCGAGCGGCTGAATGTGGTTATCTTCGGTCTAAAAACAACAACGTTGATTCCGTACGTTCTCTATCTTGCCAAAAATATTTCTGATACGACTGCTTTGAACAAGATGTATGGCATTCTGGAAAGCTACGTTATGCGTCGTATTGTCACTCGTGCTTCCACAACAAATTATACAAAGTTATTTCTCTCCTTTATCGCCAACGAAATACTTACTCCACAGGATTTACGAGACCGTTTGCAAGTGCTTGGCGGCACCAACTCCTCGATTCCTGATGACACTGAACTTCGGGATGGTTTTGAACACTCTAAACTGATGAACCTTTATTCTAAAGGTGTTCTTTATCTGATTGAAAGCCACATCCGCCCTGCTCAGAGTGCTGTTGTGCTGCATGGTTTCAACAATTACAGTCTTGAGCATCTGATGCCCAAAAAATGGCGCAACAACTGGCCCGCCTGCTCTACCCCGCTGGCCGCAGAAAAGAGAGATTCTATCCTTCTGACTCTGGGAAATCTTGCAATCATTCCGCAGTCTTTGAACGCCTCCATCCGGGACAGTGACTGGAGCACAAAGAAAGCCGGAAAGGGCCAAGAAAAGCCCGGTCTTACGCTCTGCGCATCGGGCCTTTCCACGCTTCAGAATGCCTTGACAAAAACGGACTGGAACGAGAGTGAGATTCAGGCCCGTGCCCTCTGGCTTTATAAACAGGCACAAAGTCTCTGGAAGTTTTAAACCATTCAAAAAATGCCGCCGCACGAATTTGTGCGACGGCATTTTCAGCTTCAATTACAGCATCTTGGAAAGGAAAGCTTTCAGACGAGGATGCTTGGGGTTCGAGAAGAGCTCCTGCGGGGGCTCATCTTCCTGGATCCTGCCCTCATCGATGAAGATGACGCGGTTGGACACCTCGCGGGCGAAGCCCATCTCGTGGGTGACCACCAGCATGGTGATGCCGGTGTGGGCCAGCTCCTTCATCAGCTCCAGCACCTCGCCGACCATCTCAGGGTCAAGGGCGGAGGTGGGCTCGTCGAACAGGATGACATCCGGGTCCATGGCCAGAGCGCGGGCAATGGCAATGCGCTGCTGCTGGCCGCCGGAAAGGCTCTTGGGGAACACATTGGCTTTATCGGACAGGCCGACACGGGCCAGCAGCTCCTCGGCACGCTTGGAAGCCTCCTCCTTGCTCTTGAGCTTGAGCAGCTCCGGGGCCAGGCAGAGGTTCTGCTTGACGGTCAGGTGGGGGAAGAGGTTGAAGTGCTGGAACACCATGCCCATCTTCTGGCGCACGCATCGATGTGGCATCATCCACCTCGATGCCCTCAAACTTGATGGAGCCGCCGGTGGGGATCTCCAGCCGGTTCAGGCAGCGCAGGAAGGTGGACTTGCCGCAGCCGGAGGGGCCGATCAGGCAGACCACATCGCCGCGGTAGATGTCGATGTCGATGCCCTTCAGGACATCCAGGGTGGGGGTGGGCTGCTTTGCGCCCTTTTTGACCTCACCGCCGTAGGTCTTGGTCAGACCACGGACTTCCAGGATCTTTTCAGCATGATTAGCGGTCACCTTGCGCCATCCTCCTCTCAAACTTCGACAGCAGCCATGTAAAGATCATGACTAAAATCAGATAGACCACTGCAACGCCCAACAGGGGGAACATGGCCTCGTAGGTACGGTTCATAATGCCCTGCGCCGCATACAGCAGCTCCTTGCCGCCGATGACGGTGATGAGCGAGGTATCCTTGAGCAGGATAATGAACTCGTTGCCCAGTGCAGGCAGCACCGCGCGGATGGCCTGCGGAATGACGATGACCACCATGGTGGTCATATAGTTCAGGCCCAGGCTGCGGCCGGCTTCCATCTGGCCGGGGTCCACCGCCATCAGGCCGCCGCGGATGATCTCCGAAACGTAAGCGCCCGAGTTGATGCCCAGTGCCAGTGCGCCGACCATGGTAAAGTTGCGGCTGTTGGCAAAGATGACCATGCTCATAATGAGCAGCTGGACCATCATGGGGGTGCCGCGGATGATGGTGGTGTACACCTGACAGACGGCGTTGAAGAAGCCCAGCACCGGTTCTTGCGGCCGGGACGCTGCTGGTCGTGCGCAACACGCACCAGTGCGACCACGCTGCCCAGCACCACGCCCATTGCCAGCGCAATGGCGGTGACCAGCAGCGTAGTGCCCACGCCCTGGATGTACTGCACCCAGCGGTCGTTCAGGATGAACGCCTGATAGAATTTGAAGAACATTTCCTGCCCGAAGCCCAGCTTCGTGCCGCTATTCAGCAGCTCTTTCAGCAGTTCGTATTGTGCGGCCATTCGCATCCTCGCTTTCTGAAATTGTTAGAATTTTGTAACCTGTTCTTTCCAAAAAAGGGGAGGTGCCCCAGATGGGGCCGCCTCCCCGTGATACAAGGTACAGCTGAATTATTCAGCGGTGATGTACTTGTCCACGATGGACTGCAGGGTGCCGTCAGCCTTCAGCTCTTCCAGAGCGGCATTGACAGCATCCTCCAGAGCGGAACCCTTTGCCATGCCAATGGCGTAGTCCTCCTCGGCGTAGCTGGTGTCCAGAATGACCAGACCAGGGTTGGCGGCAACGTACTCCTTTGCAGGGGCATTGTCGATGACAACTGCATCCACCTGGCCATTCTTCAGAGCCTGCACAGCGGTCAGGCCGTCGTCGTATGCGACCACAGCATCATCACCGAAGTCATCAGAGCAGTAGATGTAGCCGGTGGTGCCGCGCTGGGTGCCGATCTTCTTGCCTGCCAGATCATCGGGAGAAGCAATGTCAGAGCCGTTCGGCACAATGATGGACTGGATGCCGGTGGCGTAGCTGTCGGAGAAGTCCATCACAGCCTTGCGCTCATCGGTCACGGTAACGCCAGCCATGACGATATCAGCCTTGCCCTGCTGCACGCTCAGCAGTGCTGCGTCGAAGTCCATATCATCGATCTGCAGCTCCAGGCCCAGCTTCTCAGCGATTGCCTTGGCGGTGTCCACATCGATGCCCTCGATCTCACCGGAGTCGGTGGTCATCTCATACGGAGGGAAGGTAGCGTTGGTGGCCATGGTCAGCTTGCCAGCCTCAACGGTGGTCAGCTCAGCGGCAGCGCTGGTGGAAGCAGCCTCGGAAGAAGCTGCACTGCTTGCAGTGGAAGAAGCGGTGCTGGAGGCGGAACCGCCGCAGGCAGTCAGAGCCAGAGCGGCAGCGGTCAGACCAGCGGCAGCCAGAAAGCTGCGGCGATTGATCTTTTTCATATTCAAACACTCCTCTGTTGATTGTATATTTTTTCACTTTCCCGGCACGATGCGCTTCACCGTGTCATCAAGGAACAGAATTAGTATATGTTGTACAAATAAAAAAGTCAAGTGTTGTGCAAAAAATCGGAACAAATGAAACCCTTTTGAAAACATTTATACATGCAGCACCACATTCTTTGTGTATATATGCATTTCGCCCCGGTGTTTCTGCCTTTCCGCTGCATTCTGCCGGAAAATGTTCCCACGGGACTTAATCCCGGACATTGACAACTTTTCCTTCCAATTGATATAATCAGGCTGGAACAACGGTAAAAAGTAACCAAGCTCAAACCGCGCTGCCCCGCCGGGATGCGGGGAGAAAGGATCCTGCTATGAAAAATCGTATCCTGAAAGCCTGGCCGCCTTTGGTCTGTCCGTCTGCGTGCTGGCGGGCAGTTCTGTGGTCGGCATGGCCGAAGAGACCCCGGGCAAAACCGAGTGCAAAGAACACACCTGGAAGACCACGACAGAGTATAAGACCGAGTGTGTGGAGACCACCTTCCAGCATAAGCTCCCTGATGGCACCACTGAGACCCTTACACTTTGCCCCGAATGCGGCAAGGTAAAGAATAACACCCAGCTGACCAAGGTAAACGGTGTCTTTTCCAACTTTTCCAACCTGACTGTTTATACCGGAACTCTGCAAAACGGTGAGCAGGTAATGACGGCGGCGTTCTACTACCCCACTGTTATTGAACGGGTCGTCTGCGAAAAGTGCGGCACCGTAAAGAGCGAGGAGATCACCCCCGCCCGAGTGATGGCTCAGCCGGTCATTGCCAGCATCGAGATACCCGCCAATACCGTTTCCGGCTACAGCCTGATGCAGATCAATGCCGACGGTACTGAAACGCCGGTTAGTGTCTCCTACAACACCGAGCTGAACAAGGCATACTTCCAGCTGGATGTCACCACCGGGGCCCAGCTGCTGCGGATGGTTCCCACCACCTGATTTCCCCGCATAACCAACGAGACCGCCCACCGGGCGGTCTCGTTTTTGTTTTATCGGCGTTTCTGCGGCAGGGGGATGCCCAGCACAAGCGCAATGCCCACGGCCAGCGCCACGGCGATCTTGAAGGTGGAGATGCCGTTTGCCAGCGCCAGAGCGTTGTCGCCCTGAATGAAGTAGTAGGCGCTGTAATAGATGCCCGCACCGGGCACCAGCGGAAAGATGCCGGTGAGCAGGAACACCGTCACCGGTGTTCTGAGGGTCATCGCAAGGATGCGGGCCAGCAGCGTCAGCGGAATGACCGCCAGCAGCGAGGCTGCAAAGGCTTCCATCCCGAACAGCTCCGCGATCTCGTATACCAGCCAGCCCACTGCGCCCACCAGCCCGCAATAGGCAGGGTGCGCCTGGGGCAGGCAAAGAGGATGGCAAAACTCAGGTGCCCGCCCCGGCCAGCAGGAACTGCAGGGCCAGACGGCCCAGCTGCTCCCCGGTGAAAAGAAGTTCTGTCATACCACGGCCACCCCCTTCAAAAAGGCATAGAGACTCAGCACAAGGCCGGTGCCGATGGCGATGCTGGCCGCAATGAGCAGCGCGTCGATCATACGGATGGTGCCGGACAGGTAATCGCCCTGCACAAAATCCCGGATGCCCATAGTAAAGGCGATGCCGGGGGTCAGGATCATCAGGGTGCCGATGATGGCGTGGCTGGACTCAGTGCCAGCAGGCCGCAGCCCAGAATGCAGCACAGAGTGATGAGGCGGCGGTGGAGATGGTGCGGAACCCGCCCCCACGCCGTGCCGCCCGCAGAACAGCAGATAGGCGTTGGCCGCAACACCGGCCGCAGCGGCGGCAAGCCCGGCTTTCAGGTCGCCGCCAAAGATCAGCGCAAAGCAGAATGCGCCGCCCATGCCCGCCGCAAGCTGCACCCAGTCCTTTGGAAAAGGGATGCACCTGGCCTGAGCCAGCCGGGTCTCGGCCTCGGCGACGGTCTCCACTTCCCCGGACGCGATCTGCCGCGAAAGCTGGTTTACTGCCGCCACCCGCCCCAGGTGGGTAGTACGGGTGGGCACGTTGCGCACCTCGCTCATCTCCGCCGTACCTGCGCTGGCAAAAATGCCGTTGGTCAGCACATAGACATGGAACTCCCGCAGGTGGAAGCTGGCCGCCATGATCTCCATGGTCTGCTCCACCCGGAACACCTCTGCCCCGTTCTCCAAAAGGGTCTGCCCAGCCGCCATGATAAAATCCATGATGCGGCGGCGCTGTTCCCCGTCCGGATACAATTCCCTCTCTGCCATGCTGTGGTCTCCTTAAAATTGGCATAAAAAATGACCGCCTCAACGTTTCAATGCCTGAGCGGTCATTTTTCTTGACGAATCTATTTGTAGTATAGTCAATCTCCGGCGGCTTGTCAAGCAGGCACGCCGTTTTTTCAGAACTTGAACAGGTTCACGATCCGCTGCCACAGGCGGGTGAAGAAGTTGCCTTCCTGCACATCGGCGGTGGTCTGGGCGGTAACATCCGCAGCGGCGACCGTCTCACTGGTCTTATAGATGAACTTCACGCTGCCGGAAGCATCCTCGGACTTACCGGCAAAGCTAGTGTAGTCCTCCAGACGGCTGGTCATCTCGTCCAGCACGGTCTTCAGACCATGGATCTGCTCCTCGTCCAGAGCGCCGGTCAGCTTGGAGATGCCCTCCTCATTGAACTGGTTCAGGCCATCGTTCAGCCGGACCGTGCCATCGCTGAGCTGGCCTGCGCCATTATTCAGGGTGGTCACGCCGTCATACAGGGTCTTGGTGCCATCGGCCAGCTGGGCGGCACCGTCCTTTGCGGAGTGGGCACCGTCAGCGGCGGTGGCAACACCGTTGGTGTACTGGTTGACGCTGGACACGAAATACTGGATCTGCGCCAGGCTGTTCTTCAGGGCACGGACATCTGCGATATCCTGCTGTTCTCAGCCTGATACTTCAGCTCGTCATGCACGGTCTGTTTTGCGCTGGCAGTGCTCAGATCAAGCATGGCGCTGAACATGGAGGGGTCGTAGCTCTGCATCAGCCGCAGAGCCGCTTCCAGGTCGTGGTTGGTCTTGGTTGCGGAGAGGTACAGGGCAATGTCCAGCTGGCTGGCCTTGAAGCTGGGCTCCTGCTCCCAGACGGTGCGCACCATCTTCTTGCGGGCAGCGGCCAGTGTCTTTTCGTTCATGGTCAGCACTTCGTCAATGACGGAAGCGTAGTTGTCCCAGGTCATGGGGGTGTCGATCAGGCCGCCCTCCATCAGGGTGCTGTTGGCGGAGGCCAGAACACCATCGGCTACCTGCCGGGCACCGGCCTGCAGGGCGGCGTTATTGGAGCTCAGGGTATCCAGGCCGTTGGTCAGCTGGCCCAGACCATCGTCCAGGGCAGAAGCACCGCTGTTCAGCTGAGAAGCGCCGTCCAGCAGGGCCAGGGTACCGTTGGCCAGCTGGGAAGCACCGTCCACCAGTTGGGCGGCACCATCCATCAGCTGGTTCATGGCATCGTTCAGCTGGCTGATGCCATCGGTCAGCTCGTTGAGGCTGCTCAGGTCAAAGGCATTGGTGCCCAGCGCATCGGCGTTGGTGGCACAGGCCAGCATGACCTGCGGTGCGGTCAGGTTCTCAACATCGGCTTCCACGGTGACGCTGTCCTGCAGATAATCCTCCACAGTGGACAGGTCATCGGGCAGCAGGCCGTCCAGAGAGTCCTTCACGCCGGGCAGGCAGACGAAAGCGGCCACGCTGCTCTTGGCGGCAGATTCCAGCATTCCGTGCTCGGCGCTCAGGTTGGTGGCATCCTGACCAAAGATCACGCCCACAGCAGTGATGAGCGGGGTGACAACGGTGCGCTCCTTGCCGTTGACGGTCACGGTGCCGGTCTCGTTGTTGGTCAGGTCGATGGTCACGGTCAGGTGGCCGCTCTTGCCGATCAGGTTCTCAAGGCTGTCGGTCACGCCGTCCAGCGTATAGGTGACATTTGCGGTGATGGGCAGGGCCTTGTCGGTATTGCCCTTATAGTACACGTCGGTGTCGTCGGTGTTCCAGACCAGCTTTTCGCCGTCCTGGGTGAACGCGGCATCGCTCTCGGTGTTCTGGATATCGGTCAGGGTGCTCTCATCGGTGACATTGGACAGGCCGGAAGCGCTGTACAGGTGCTCGCTGACGGTGGTGGACTTGATGGAGCCGTCGGCGTTCATCACGGCGTAGACCGTCTCGTCCTTGGAATAATCGGCCTTGGCGGCTGCAAAGGCGGGCAGGGTCATGCCTGCGGCGAGAGTCAGCGCCAGCGCCGCACTGGCGAAACGAAGCGATTTTTTCATGGTAATTACTCCTTATCAGACTTCTTGGCGTTGGAAGATTCAGGGACCAGCCAGTGCATGGTGGTGTGGCGGATGACCCAGTCCAGCAGCATCAGGGCGGCGGGCAGAACGACCAGAATGACAGCCATACTGATCAGTGCGCCGCGGGAGATGAGCCGGCAGATGCTCTGCAGCAGCTCCATCTTACTGATGGCGGCCACGCCGACGGTAGCGGCAAAGAAGGTCAGGCCGCTGGTCAGGATGGACTGGCTGCAGTGCTCCAGCGACTGCTGGGCAGCTTCCTGCGGGGTGCGGCCATAGCTGCGCTCCTCGTGATAACGGGTGGTCATCAGGATGGAGTAGTCCACAGTCGCGCCCAGCTGGATGGTGCCGATGACGATGCTGGCGATGAAGGGCAGCTGGGTACCGGTGAAGTACGGGATGCCCATATTGATGGAGATGGCGGCCTCGATGCTGGCAACCAGCAGCACAGGGATGGACAGGCTCCGGAAGGAGATCAGGATGATGGCAGCGACTGCCATGATCGACCAGACGTTGACGTTCTTGAAATCCACATCCGCGACCTCGATCAGATCCTTGGTCATGGCACCCTCGCCGGTGATGACACCGTTGGGGTCAACCGCCTTGATGAGGTCGTTCATCTCGGTCAGCTGTTTGTTGATGGCATCGGTGCCGGTCTTATAGGAGCTGTTGGCCAGAATGAGCTTGTAGCCGCCGGACTGCAGGATCTCGGTCACGCTGTCGGGCAGCAGTTCGGTCTGGAAGCCCGGGCCGGTGATGGAATCCAGGCTCACCACCTGGGTGATGCCGTCCACATCCTTGAGCTCATCACAGAGGTCAGACACCTGCGTTGCGGTCAGGTCCTCATCCACCAGAATAAAGTGGGAGGTAGTCATGCCGAAGTCCTCGCCCAGCTTGTTGGTGCCAACGATACCGGTCAGGTCCTGGGGCAGCGAGTCGAACAGGGTGTAGTAGACCTCGGTCTTTTGCTGGGCCACCACAAAGGGCACCAGCAGCACAAGAAAGACGACCACGATGGGCATTGCGTGCTTGGAAACAAAGTAGCTGAGCTTGGTCAGCTTGGGCACGATGGTGCGGTGCTTGTACTTTTCAACCTGCTGATCAAAGGTCAGGATCAAAGCAGGCAGGACGACGATGGTGCAGATAACACCCAGCGCCACACCCTTTGCCATAACAACACCGATATCGCGGCCCAGCGTCAGGCGCATGGCGCACAGTGCCAGGAAGCCCGCAATGGTGGTCAGGGAGGAAGCGGTGATGGAGGTCATTGTCTTGCAGATGGCGGTCACCATGGCTTCCTCGTTGGAGGAGCGGAGTTCCTTTTCCTCCTGATAACGGTGGAGCAGGAAGATGGAGAAGTCCATCGTCACGCCCAACTGCAGCACCGTGGAAAGCGCCTGGGTGATGTAGCTAATCTGACCCAGGAAGATGTTGGTGCCAAAGTTGTACGCAATGGGGAACAGCAGGCCCAGCATGAACAGCACGGGCGTGATGGTGCTCTCCAGCGAGAGGAACAGCACCAGCATACTGGCACCCACAGCGCACAGGATGTACAGCGGCATTTCTTGATTGATCAGTGCCTTGGTATCCTGCAAGATGACGCTCATGCCGCCAAAGTAGCAGTCGTGCCGCAGCACCTGTTTGATCTGCTTGACGGCGTTCATCGTCTCATCGCTGGCGCTGGGCGCATCAAACCGGACGATGAGCATGGTGGAATCATTTTTACCGAACATGAACTGCTGGACATCCGCGGGCAGCATCTCAGTGGGGATGCTGGGGTCGATGACATCGCTGAGCCAGAAGGTCTGTGTGACACCGGGCACCGCATCAATGTCCTTCTTCATGGCGATCAGTTCATTGGTAGGCAGGCCTTCCACCGTGATCATGCCGGTGGAGGCCAGATGGAAGTCGTCCTCAAGCGCTACCTCGCCGATCATGGAGTCGAGCTCCTGCGGCAGATAGGTCAGGACATCATAATTGATGCGGGTAGCAACCGCGCCGATTGCGGAAGGGATCAACAGCAGGACCGCTACTGTTAAGATCAGCTTGCGCAGACGCACGATGCTCTGTGCGATCTTTTTCATGGGAACCCTCCATACGAAAGTTGATTGGATCTGCCTAAAAATGACCCGTGGTCATTTCTGAGCAAGCACTATTATAACCAATCGACGCAAGGTGTCAAGACAAAAAATGACCAAAAGTCAGTTTTCTTATCACAAAGCAAAAATTGTATAGCTTGTCCGGGGGCTTTTGCTCTTGCGCTCTTCCCTTCTCCCTGCTAAAATATTGTTTACACGACAAAACAACGTCAGAAAAGAGGATGCAGCAAGCTATGAGCACCGTGGAAGGAAAGAAACAGGAAAAGCGCCGCGCGCTTCTGGACGCAGCTTACGAGCTGTTTCTGGAGCGGGGCACCTCCAAGACCAGCGTGGAGGATATCACCTCCCGCGCCAAGGTGGGCAAGGGCACGTTCTACCTCTATTTTGCCGATAAGGGTTCGGTCACGCAGGCCCTGCTGGCCCGGGTGAGCTACCAGCTGCTGGACAACGCCTGTGCCGCCGCCGAGCAGCACGCCGCCGAGCTTACCAGCTTCCCCGACCAGATGATCTTTGTCATCGACCATATCATCGAAGCCCTGCGCGCGGACACCCTGATGCTCCGCTTCCTGGAGCGCAGCTTTGTCTGGCCCGGGCTGGATCAGATCGAAGCCAGCGGCGAGGCCGAGCCTCTGATGCGCAAGGTCCTCAAGACCGTGATGTGCAGCCCCGAGATGGCAGGCCGCACTGAGCGGGAGATCTACCAGCGCATCACCGCCCTGGGCAGCATGTGCATGTCGGTGTGCTATACCTCCGTGTTGGAGGGCAAGCCTGACAACATCGACAACATGAAGCCCATCCTCTACGACATCATCCGCCGGGCGCTCTGAGCGCACCTCTCCCCTGCCAGCCCCCGCAAAGGGGCCTTTGTGCCAATCCTCCGGGGCAAAAAACGGAAAAGGCAGACTTTTTTCAAAAAAGCCCTTGCAATTGCGCGAAAAATGTGGTATCATACTCAAGTCGATACGACATCTGGACGGTTAGCTCAGCTGGTAGAGCATCTGCTTGACGTGCAGGAGGTCACAGGTTCGAGTCCTGTACCGTCCACCAAACAGTTCGTACTCGAACCCGATTCTCTATGAGAAAGGGTTCGGGTACTTTTTTGTTTCACAAGATGTTCTCTATGCCGAGAGTATGCAGAACGGTAAACAAGAACGAACAAAGGCAGGATATCACCATCACGGTGACACCCTGCCTTTTGTGTTACAAGGATATTCTGGGGGCGATTGCTGCGCACAAAGCGCCTTAAGCCTCTGTATTTGCTTCGGTCAGCACAAAGGTCAGCTCCGCTGTGGCGGCGCACTTGCCATCCACATAAGCAGACGCTTTCCCGATGCCCACCGGGCCGCGCTGTTCCACCAGCTCACAATGGAGCGTGAGAACATCCCCTGGGGTGACCTGTTTGCGGAAGCGGGCATTCTTGATGCCGCCGAAGAGGGCCAGTTTGCCTTTGTTTTCGGGAACGCTCAGCGCCGCCACAGCTCCGGTCTGGGCCAGTGCTTCCAGGATCAGCACCCCCGGCATGACCGGCTGGCCCGGGAAGTGACCGCAGAAGAATTCTTCATTGCGGGAAACGCACTTGCGGCCAATGGCCCACTGACCCGGCTCGTAGTCCAGGATACGGTCCACGAGAGCAAAGGGGTAGCGGTGGGGCAGAAGGGCTGCGATCTGCTCACTGTTCAGGGTGTTTGCGTTCTCCCGCATGGTGCGCGGTTCTGCCATGGCTCAGCCCTCCCATCTGCGCAGGGCGATGCAGGCATTATGCCCGCCAAAGCCCAGGCTGTTGCTCAGTGCGTAGGTCATGGTCTGTGCACGGCCTGCATTGGGCACATAGTCCAAATCGCATTCCGGATCAGGCTGCTCGTAGTGGATGGTGGGCGGGGCAAACTGGTCTCGCAGGGCCAGTGCCGTGAACACGGCCTCGATGCCGCCCGCACCGCCCAGCAGGTGGCCGGTCATGCTCTTGGTGCTGACCACGGTCAGCTGCTTTGCGTGCTCACCGAACACGGCATGGATGGCAGCCGTCTCGCAGGCATCGTTCATGTGGGTGCCGGTGCCGTGGGCGTTGATGTGATCCACCTGCTCCGGGGCAATGCCTGCATCGGCCAGTGTCAGCTTCATGCAGTCGATGGCACCTGTGCCGCCGGGAGCCGGTGCGGTAAAGTGGTAAGCATCGCAGTTGGCACCATAACCCACCACCTCGGCGTAGATATGCGCACCGCGTGCCCGGGCGTGCTCCAGCTCTTCCAGAACCAGCACACCGCTGCCCTCGCCCATCACGAAGCCGCCGCGGCGGGCATCAAAGGGCAGGCTGGCAGCATCCGGTCGGTGGCGGTGGAAAGCGCTTCATGCTGGTAAAACCGCCGATGCCCAAGGGCTGATGCAGCTTTCAGCACCGCCGCAGACCATGGCAGTCTCGTAACCGTCCCGGATGCGGTGGAAGGCATCGCCCACAGCATTGGTGCCGCCGGCGCAGGCCGTGACCGGGCAGGTGCACATGCCCTTCAGGCCAAAGCGGATGGCCACCTGTGCCGCCGCCATGTTGGCAATGGACATGGGCACAAAGTAGGGGCTGACCTTCTCCATGCCTTTCTCTTCCCCGCGGGTGTGCTGCTCCTCGATGGTGGGCAGGCCGCCAATGCCGCTGGAAAGGACCACACCGATGTTTTTGGCCTCTGCTTCCGTGTTCAGGCCGCTGTCGGCAATGGCCTCGGCTGCAGCAGCCAGTGCCAGCAGGGTGAAGCGGGCCATCTTGCGGGCTTCCTTTTTGTCCACAACGGTCTCGGGGTCAAAGTTTTTCACTTCACCGGCCAGCTTGCACTTGAAATCGGTGGTGTCAAACTGGGTGATGGGGCCAATGCCGCACCGGCCTGCCTTTGCGGCAGCCCAGCTGTCGGCAGCAGTGTTGCCCAGCGGGTTCACGGTGCCCAGACCGGTGATCACGACTCTGCGTTTTTCCATAGAGAATTTCTCCTTTTACATTGCCATGCCGCCGTCCACACAGAGCACCTGCCCGGTGAGATAGCTGCTTTGTTCTGCGGCAAAAAACGCCACCGCGTTTGCCACGTCCTCCGGCTGGCCTGCGCGGCCTGCGGGATGTCCTTTGCCATTTCGGTGCGGACAGCCTCCGGCAGGGCGGCGGTCATATCAGTTTCAATAAAGCCGGGCGCAACAGCGTTTACTGTCACATTGCGGCTGGCCAGCTCCCGGGCTAGGCTTTTAGTTAGACCGATGAGCCCGGCCTTGCTGGCAGCGTAATTCGTCTGGCCTGCATTGCCCCGCAGCAACGACACTGCTCAGATTGACGATCCGGCCCCAGCGCTGGCGCACCATCCGGCGGGCCGCTTCCTTGCAGCAGAGGAACGCACCCTTGAGGTTTGCGTCCAGCACGGCATCAAAGTCTGCTTCGGACATGCGCAGGATCAGGTTGTCCCGGGTGATGCCTGCATTGTTCACAAGGATATCCACCCGGCCAAAAGCGTTTACCGCTTCCTCAAAGAGCTTTTTGCAGCCCTCGGCGGTGGAAACATCGGCCTGCACGGCCACAGCCTGCGCGCCAGGGCCCCGCACAGAGACACGGTCTCAGCGGCGGCCGCCTCGCCGTGGCAGTAGTTGACCACCACATGGCAGCCCTGCCGGGCAAGCTGTACGCACACGGCCCGGCCGATCCCCCGGCTTCCGCCGGTCACAACGGCGGTACGGATGATGGTTTCTTCGTTCATTGTTCTTCCTTCCATGCGTTCAGAACGGTGTCCAGCTGCGCCGGGGTCTCCACCGACACACAAGTCACACCGGGCAGGGTCTTTTTCACAAAGCCGGAGAGCGCATTGCCGGGGCCGACCTCCAGAATGTGATCCACACCCAGCTCACCCAGACGGTGCAGGGTGTCCTCCATGTAGACACTGCTCTGCACCTGCCGGACCAGCAGGGCCGGGATGCTGTCGCTCTCGGCTTTTTCACGGCCCAGGCAGTTGAACAGCACCGGAACGCTCATTTCGCCAAAGGGTTCGGCGGCAAAGCGCTTTGCCAGTGCATCCCCGGCGGGAGCCATCAGACGGGTGTGGAACGGGCCGCTCACCTTGAGCGGGATGCACCGGCGGGCACCGGCCTGCTTTGCAAGCTCTGCGGCCTTGTCCACTGCGGCCTTTTCGCCGCCAATGACCAGCTGGCCCGGGCAATTGTAGTTGCAGATCTGCACACAGCCCAGCGTGGATGCCTGCTCACAGCATTCTGCAAGGGGGACCCGGTCGAGGTTCAGCACTGCGGTCATGCCGCAGTCGATGCCGCTGGCCGCGTCGGCCATGGCTTTGCCGCGGTAGGCTGCCAGCTCAATGGCCTGCTTGGCGGTGAATACACCGGCGGCTTCCAGCGCGGAATATTCGCCCAGAGAGAGACCGGCCACATAAGCGGGCTTGACCCCCTGCTCGGCCAGAACGGCGGATACGCCGCAGGCAAAGGCCACCATGCAGGGTTGGGTGTATTCGGTCTGATTCAGAACGCCGTCCGGGTCGTCGAAGCAGACGCGGTGCAGATCAAACGGAAGGTCTGCAGCGTCGAACGCGGCACGGAAAGCGGAAGATGCTTCGTAAAATTCTTTGCCCATGCCGGGGTGCTGGGCACCCTGGCCGGCATACAAAACAGCAAGCTTCATCGGTTTTGCCTCCATTCGGTCACAAGTTCATCCATCAGCTCACGGACAGTGTACATCCGGTCCAGCCTGCCCACATTGGCCCCACAGAAGAAAAGTCCTTCCTCCAGGTTGCCCTTGACCGCTTCGATCAGTGCATGGGTGATGCAGTAGGGCACCTTGGCCGGGTCGCAGGTCTTCAGGCAGCGGGCACAGTGCCGGGGCGGGAAGCGTCTGCCCTCCGCCATGGCCTGCACCAGCGGCGTGTTCAGCGCCCGGCCCGGCATCCCGACCGGGCTGTGGATGATGCGCACATCCTCAGAACCGGCGTTCAGCAGAACGTCCTTGTACCCCTGGGATGCATCGCACTCGTAGGTGGTGATAAAGCGGGTGGCAAGCTGAACGCCTGCGGCACCCAGTCTGGTAAAGTGAGCCAGATCGGCCCCGGTGTACACGCCGCCCGCCACAAACACGGGGATGCTGTGGCCGAACTGCGCCTCATAGGGTTTTACCTCGGCCAGCACCTCCGGCAGGATCTCATCCAGTGTCTGGCAGGTTCCGGAGAACAGGTCCTGCTCCGCAAAGCCGAGATGACCGCCTGCCTTGCAGCCCTCAATGACCACAAAATCGGCGGTGCGGCCGAACTCCTTGGCCCAGCGGCGCAGGATGAGCTTTGCTGCCCGTCCGCTGGAAACGATGGGCGCGATGGCGACCTCCATCGTGTTCACAAGGCCGGGCAGCTCCAGCGGCAGACCCGCGCCGGACACCACAGCGTCCACGCCTGCTTCCACCGCGGTGCGGATGGCGGCGGCATAGTCCTGCGTGGCCACCATTGCATTGATGGCCACCATACCGGCACCGTTTGCGATCTGCTTTGCCTTCCGGATCTCAGCGGTCAGGGCGCGGTGGTTGGCGCTGGCCGGGTCACGGGCAAAGTCCGGCTCCCGGTAGCCTGCATCGGCGGTGGAGATGCACCCCATGCCGCCGCAGGCCGCTACGGCACCGGCCAGCCCGCCCAGAGAAACGCCCACGCCCATGCCGCCCTGCAGGATGGGCACAGACAGGGTTTTCTTTCCGAGCGTCAGCATTCCTCGCTCAGCGCGCGGATGCGCTGCCTCCCGCCGTTCCACAGGTCGGCCAGAATGTCCGCCACGGGGCGCACCTCGTGGAGCATTCCGGCCACCTGACCGGCCATCAGACTGCCGGTGGAGGTGTCGCCTTCAAATACGGCCCGGCGCAGACTGCCCAGGGTGTACTTTTCCAGCTCCATCTTATCGGCACCGGCCTTTTCCTGCCGGACATATTCACGGCTCATCCGGTTTTTCAGCACCCGGACCGGGGAACCGCCGATGCGTCCGGTCACGATGGTATCGCTGTCCTTGGCATTGAGCAGGGCAGCCTTGTAGTTTTCGTGGATGGGGCACTCCTGCTCACCAGCAGGCAGGTGCCCACCTGCACGCCGCAGGCACCAGCGCCAGGCTGCTGCCAGCTGACGGCCATCGGCAATGCCGCCCGCCGCAATGACGGGCAGATCCACTGCGTCCACCACCTGCGGCACCAGCGCCATGGTGGCCATCTCGCCCACATGGCCGCCGCTCTCGGTCCCTTCGGCGATCACGGCATCGATGCCCAGCTTTTCCAGATGCTTTGCCAGCACGGCGGCAGCCACCACGGGGATCACCTTGATGCCCGCCGCTTTCCACATGGGAACATATTTGCCCGGGTTGCCTGCGCCGGTGGTGACCACCTGCACGCCTTCTTCCACAACGATCTGGGCAAACTCATCTGCCTGCGGGTGCATCAGCATGATGTTCACGCCAAAGGGCTTGTCTGTGAGCTGTTTGCACCGGCGGATATTTTCGCGCAGGGTGTCGGCATTCATGCCGCCCGCACCGATGATGCCCAGTGCACCTGCATTGGAGCAGGCGGCGGCAAACTCACCGGTGGCAATGTTTGCCATGCCGCCCTGGATGATGGGGTATTTTGTGCCTAAAATTTCATTTAAAAGTTTCATAGTTTTATCCTATCGGTAAGCGTCCTCGCCCTCTCAGTCTCGCTCTGCTCGACAGCTCTCCCAAGGGGAGAGCCCTTGGCAGTACGGTAAACTTTTCGGTTTTGCCAAAGGCTCCCACTTTGGGGGAGCTGTCACCGAAGGTGACTGAGAGGCGAGCCCGTTTGCCGAATATGATTTTCACTCTTTGTATTGCAGGATCGCGCCGCCCCAGGTCAGGCCGCCGCCAAAGCCGATGCAGGCCAGCGTCTGCCCGGGGTCAGTGCCCGCTCTCGGCCAGCTCGTTGAGGGCGACCGGAATGCTGGCGGCGCTGGTGTTGCCGTGGCGATCCATGTTCTTATAAAATTTTGCCGGGTCGGCCTGCAGGGCCTTGATGCAGTGGTCGATGATGCGGCTGTTGGCCTGATGGCAGACCACCCACGACAGATCCTCGAGGGTCAGCCGGGTCTCGTCCAGCACCGTGTGCAGGCACTTGCAGGGCATCCACCGCAAAGCGGAATACCGCCTTGCCGTCCATGGTGATGGGGGCAGAGCTTCCCGGCTCGGCCGCCCGCATGGAGGACATCACTGCCGCGTGCCCCCAGCGTCAACGCAAAGGGGGTATCTGCCAGCCGGAAAATGGCGGCTCCGGCCCCGTCGCCGAACAGCACGCAGGTGGAGCGGTCGGTGGGTCCATCAGGCGGGAAAGCGCTTCGCACCCGATGACAAGGGCATACTGCCCGCCCAGAGTCGTCAGCATCCCCCGCGCCACAGCCATGCCATAGAGAAAACCGGAACAGGCCGCGTTGATGTCCAGCGCGGGCCGGTTTTCGGGCAAGCCCAGCGCCGCCTGTACCTGACAGGCCACGCTGGGGGTGGCATCCGGGGCAGAAAGGGTCGCGCAGACACAGCAGGCAATGTCCGCCGGGGCAAGGCCGCTGCGGTCAAGGGCCTGCCGCGCAGCCGCAATGGCCAGCGTGGCGGCAGATTCGTCCTCGGTGCACCAGTGCCGGGTGCGGATGCCGGTGCGGCTGGTGATCCATGCATCACTGGTGTCCACCATGCGGCTCAGCGCGTCATTGGTGATCGTTCGTCCGGGAAGTGCCCCGCCGGTGGCGATCAGCTGTAAACCATTCATGCGTTCCTCGTTTCTCCGATCTGGCGGTACTTTTTATAGCGCTGATCGGCCAGCTGCCGGTCGCTCATGCGGCACAGTTCTTTCAGGTGGGCGCGCAGAGCGGCATCCATGCGCTCAAACAGGGCCGCGTGGCAGCGCTGGGCACCGCCCACCGGCTCCGGGATCACTTCTTCCACGATGCCGCCGCGGTACAGATCCTGTGCCGTCAGCTTCATCATCTCACAGGCCTCGCCGCTGCGGGAGGAGTCCTTCCACAGGATGCTGGCAAAGCCTCGGGCTCAGCACTGAGTAGACCGCGTTTTCCAGCATGAGGATGTGGTTGGCCACACCCAGTGCCAGCGCGCCGCCGGAGGAGCCCTCGCCGGTGACCACGGCGATGACCGGCACCGTCAGGCCGCTCATCTCCATCAGATTCCGGGCAATGGCCTCGCCCTGCCCCCGCTCCTCGGCATCCTTGCCGGGGTAAGCGCCCGGCGTGTCGATAAAGGTGATGATGGGACGGCCGAATTTTTCAGCCTGCTTCATCAGGCGCAGAGCCTTGCGGTAACCCTCCGGCCCCGGCATTCCAAAGTTGCAGGCCAGATTTTCCTCCAGCGTGGAGCCCTTGCGGTGGCCGATGACTGTCACCGGCATCCCGTGGAAACGGGCCACGCCGCCCAGAATGGCCGCGTCCTCCTTGCACTGCCGGTCGCCGCGCTGCTCAAAGAAATCCGTGAACAGGGCAGAGATCGTCTCGTCGATGTGCGGACGCTCCGGGTGACGGGCCAGAAAGACCCGGTCCTCGGCAGTCAGCGGGCCGCAGGAGCGCAGGATCTCGTCCTCTTCCACCGCCAGCTCTGCCAGTTCGGACGCATGGGCGGTGATGGCTTCCATGTCACTGCCGCTGCCCTTCAGCGCGGCGATCTGTGCGTCCAGCGGGGCCAGCTGCTCCAAAATATCTTTTATCATTCGTGTTTCCCTCCGGCATGAAGCTGCAGGACCTGGATCAGCGTATCCCGCAGCTGACTGCGGGGCACCACCTGATCCACAAAGCCGTGTTCCATCTGGAATTCGCTGCGCTGGAACCCGGCGGGCAGTTTTTCACCGATGGTCTGCTCAATGACACGGGGGCCGGCAAAGCCGATGAGTGCCCCCGGTTCGGCCAGCATGATATCGCCCAGGCTTGCAAAGCTGGCGGTCACGCCGCCGGTGGTGGGGTGGGTCAGCACACTGACGTACAGCCCGCCCTTTGCCGAAAAGCGCTGGATGGCGGCGCTGGTCTTGGCCATCTGCATCAGGCTGAAAATGCCTCCTGCATCCGCGCGCCGCCGCTGGCCGAAAAGATGACCAGAGGCAGGCGCTTGGCGGTGGCGTACTCCACGGCGCGGGTGATCTTCTCGCCCACAGCCGTGCTCATGCTGCCCATAAAGAACCGGCTGTCCAGCACGGCTGCCACACAGGCCACGCCGCCAATGCGGCCGACGGCGGTGACAGCAGCTTCGTGCAGGCCGGTCTTGTTCTGGGCGGCGGCAAGCTTTTCCCCGTATCCGGGGAAGTTCAGCACATCCTGCGGATCAAGGTCGGCATCCAGTTCCCGGAAGCTGCCGTGATCCAGCACCAGACTGAGCCGGTAATACCCGCCAATGGGCATGTGATAGCCGCAGTTGGGGCAGACATACAGGCTTTTGGTCCACAGGTGCGGGCAGCGCGGCGGCCGCACTGCTTGCACTCCACAAACTGCGGCTCGTGCCAGACAGCTCCGGCATCCCGCTTGGCTTTCAGCTGGAAAGTGCGCTCCCGCATCCGGTTGGGGAGCAGATCTCGGATATCATTCATCGCATGTTTCCTCAGATATGTGCGGTGATGTAGTTGTAGATGTCACCCACGGTCTTGAGCTTTGCCAGCTCCTCGTCCGGGATGGACACACCGCAGGCATCCTCCAGCGCCATGTTCAGCTCCACGGCATCCAGGCTGTCGGCCTCCAGATCCTCGGTCAGGCTGGCCTCCATGGTCACCTTGTCCTCCTCGCAGTTCAGGGTGTCAACAACGATCTTCTTCATTTCTTCAAACGTCATGGTAATATTCTCCTTTGATCGGTTTGTATTTTTATTATCTAAAAAGTTTGAGGCTTCTTGCGAACACGACCATTATATCTGAATCGTCGGATAAGTCAAGAATAATAGCTAAAATATTTTAACTTTTACAATTCTGACACACTTTCCTCCACAGGGGCAGTTCCTCTTTTCCATTGCCCTTTTTCCCCAAACGTGCTAATATGGGTTCAGCACTCAGACAAGAAGGAACGAAAGGATGGATCCCATGAAATTCAGCGAAATGAGTTATACCCGCCCGGACATCGATGCCCTGCTGGGCCAGTGCAAAGCGCTGGCCGCCAAGGCCGCCGGGGCCGCCAGCGGCGAGGAGCTGGTGAATGTTTACTACGAGCAGAGCCGTGCCTTTGCCGATTACAGCACCGCCGCACAGCTGGCAAGCATCCACTACACCTGCGACACCCGTGACGCTTATTGGAAGGCCGAGCAGGACTTCTTTGATGCCAACGGCCCCGCCGTGGAGAACGCACGGGTGGAGATCAGCCGGGCATTTCTGGCCAATGCCCATGTGGACGCGCTGACCGAAGCCTTTGGCACCACCTGCGTGGCCGGTATGAAGAACGCCGTGCTGGGCATGGATGACCGCACCGTGGAGCTGCAGAAGGAGTACAACGCCCTTGTCAGCCAGTACCAGCAGGTGTACGGCGGCGCACTGGTCGAGTTTGACGGCAAGCAGCTGACCATTCCCCAGCTGGGCCCCTATAAGGAGAACCTGGACCCTGCCGTCCGCCGCGCCGCCTACGAGCCGAGGCAGCGTATTTCGATGCCCACCGTGACGAGCTGGACGGCCTGTACACCAAGATCGTCAAGAACCTGAACGCACAGGCGCAGATCCTGGGCTACCACGATTACAGCGAGCTTTCCTATGTGCGGATGAACCGCATCGGCTACGGCCCTGCCGAGATCCGGAAGTTCCGCGACCAGGTGGCCAACGATGTGGTGCCCGAGCTGAAAAAGGTGATCGAGCTGCGCTGCAAGCGCACCGGCATCTCCCACCTGACCTTCTCCGACCTGCCTGTGGCGTTTCAGGACGGCAACCCCTCTCCCATCCCCGGCTACGATGCCGGATGGCCGCCGCCCGCACCATGTACCACGAGCTGAGCCCCGAGACCGCAGAATTCATTGACTTCATGCAGGACAATGAGCTGTTCGACGTGGAGAGCCGCCCCGGCAAGATGTCCGGCGGCTATATGACCAGCCTGCCCACCTACAAGGCCCCCTTTATCTTTGCCAACTGGAACAACACCTCTGCTGATGTGGACGTGCTGACCCACGAGTGCGGCCACGCCTTTGAGGGCTATGTGGCCGAGCGTGACCCCAAGGTTCCCGCAGACCTCGAGTGCCCCGGCATGGAGAGCGCCGAGATCCATTCCATGGCCATGGAGTTCCTGACGGCTCCCTGGCACCATCTGCTCTTTGGCAAGGACACTGAGAAATACGCCCTGCTCCACGCCGAGGACAGCTTCCTCTTCCTGGCCTATGGCTGCATCGTGGACGAGTTCCAGCACAGGATGTACCAGAACCCCGACCTCACCCCGGACGAGCGCAACGCCGTCTGGCTGGAGCTGGAGCACAAGTACCGCCCCTGGATCGATTTCGACAACCTGCCCTTCTATGGCCGCGGTGCCGGCTGGCAGCGCCAGCTCCACATCTATGAGTGCCCCTTCTACTATATTGATTACTGCCTGTCCACCATGGCCGCGCTGCAGTTCTTCCTGCTGAGCCTCAAGGACCACAAGGATGCCTGGGAGCGCTACCTCAAGCTGGTGCGCCGTGCCGGTCTGGCCAGCTATACGGAGCTGATGCAGACCGCCGGGCTGAAGGTTCCCTTTGAGGATGGCTCGATCAAGGCCATCGCCCAGCAGATGGGCCAGTGGATCGCAGAGCATCAGGTGTAAGCCTCTTGGGCCGACAGAGATTTTTTCTTGCAAAATCCGCTCTTTTCTATGAAAAAGCACAGCGCCCCCGTTCACTGTAAGATCGCAGTGAGCGGGGGCGCTTTCTTGTGAATAGGAGGTCGAGTTTATCGCAAGTACAGACTATGGGAATATACGGAGCGGCACAAACTCCATAACCGGAAAGAAAATTTCCATAAAACGCCAAAAAGCCTTTGGATAAGTCATACCTATACAAGAAGTTTGAACTTTTCGTGAATTTTCTGTGTTTCGACCATGGACAGGTGGAAACAGTTCTGCTACAATGGGAGTTGTTCTTTCCGCCGGTTCCCACGCGGCGGTTTTTATTTTTACCATAACACAGGAGGAACTTTCATGTTAGAAAAGATCTTTCACCTGAAAGAAAACCACACCGATGTCAAGACCGAACTCATGGCAGGTGTCACCACCTTTATGACGATGGCCTACATCCTTGCGGTCAACCCCAGCATCCTGTCCGCTTCGGGCATGGATGCCAATGCGGTCCTGATCGCCACCTCGCTGGCATCGTTCGTTGGCACTGCTGATGGCTCTGCTGGCCAACTATCCGTTCGCTCTGGCTCCCGGCATGCCTGAACGCCTACTTCTCCTACACGGTCGTCCTGACCATGGGTTACAGCTGGCAGCTGGCCCTGATGGCCGTTTTTGTGGAGGGCATCATCTTCATCGTGCTGAGCCTGACCAACGTCCGTGAGGGCATCTTCAACGCCATCCCCATGACCCTCAAGAGCGCAGTCAGCGTGGGCATCGGCCTGTTCGTTGCCTTTGTCGGCCTGCAGAACGCAAAGCTCATCGTCAACAGCGACTCCACCCTCGTCACCTACCAGCACTTCAAGGGCGAGACCTTCTCCTCTGTGGGCGTGGGCGCCATCCTCGCACTGCTGGGCGTGGCCATCACCGCCATCCTGCTGGTGAAGAAGGTCAAGGGTGGCATCCTCTACGGCATCCTCATCACCTGGGTGCTGGGCATCGTCTGCGAGCTGACCGGCATCTATGTGCCGAACCCCGACGCCGGTATGTACACCGTCATCCCCACCAGCTTCGTCAGCTTCGACTTCTCCGCTCTGGGCAAGACCTTTGGTCAGGTGTTCAAGACCGATTTCTCCGGCGTGGGCATCCTGAACTTCTTCGCCGTCATGTTCTCCTTCCTCTTCGTTGACCTGTTCGACACCCTGGGTACCCTCATCGGTGTTGCTTCCAAAGCCGATATGCTGGACGAGGAGGGCAAGCTGCCCCGCATCAAGGGCGCTCTGATGGCTGACTCCATCGCCACCTGCGCCGGCGCTGTGCTGGGTACTTCCACCACCACCACCTTCGTCGAGAGCGCTTCCGGCGTGACCGAGGGCGGCCGCACCGGCCTGACCAGCATGACCACCGGTGTGCTGTTCCTGCTGGCTACCATCTTCAGCCCGCTGTTCCTGACCATCCCCAGCTTTGCAACGGCTCCGGCTCTGATCATCGTGGGCTTCTACATGATGGGCTCCGCGGTCAAGATCGACTTCAACGACCCCAGCGAGGGCATCCCCGCCTTCCTGACCGTCCTGGCCATGCCCACTGCGTACAGCATCTCTGAGGCATTGCCATTGGTGTGATCTCCTGGACCATCATCAATGTGGTCACCGGCAAGGCCAAGGAAAAGAAGATCAGCGCTGATGTATGTGCTGACCGTGCTGTTCATCCTGAAGTACATCTGCCTGTAAGGCTCCATACAAACACAAAGCAAAAAAGCTGCTGCCTTCCCGCAAAGGGAGGGCAGCAGCTTTTTTGTCTGTGGAGCTTATTGGTGCCGACGGGGGTGGATGTGCACCTCGGGAATGGCCACGTTTGTCGTAATGGATGGGGTCCTCGGCGTGAGGATGCTCCCCGGTGGCATGAGAGGTGTCTTCTGCGGGGTGGTGTACCTTTCCGGTATGGACCTCCGGCAGAGCCACCGTTTCCTCCGAATGAGACTTGTCCGGCTTGCTCCAGATCTTTTGTTGGAACCACATCTTCAGGTGGTGTTTCAGCGACATGATGATGCTCCTTTCTCGGTGTGCGGGGCACACCGAAAGTTCAAGACAGGATCAGATAAAGTTGATGAATACCGTAATGACAAGGCTGTTGATGAAATCCGCGAACAGACTGCCCACCAGCGGGATGAGCAGATAGGCCTTGACGGAAGGGGAATACTTGTCGCACACGGCCTGCATGTTGGCCATGGCGTTGGGGGTGGCACCCATGCCGAAGCCGCAGGTGCCGGAAACGATGACGCCGCGTCGTAGTCGCGGCCCATGACGTTGTACACGATCACAAAAGAATACAGGATCATGAACAGGGTCTGACCGGCCAGCAGCACCACCAGCGCAGAGCAGCTCGGCCAGCTGCCAGATCTTCAGGGTGATCATGGCCATGCCAAGGAAGAGCGACAGGCAGATGCCGCCGATGTCGTTGATCTCGCCCATATATACCGTGAACTTGCCGCCGTATTCGCCCAGATTGCGGATGCAGGCAGCGGCGATCATGGCACCGATGTAGATGGGGAAGTCATGCCGGTCAGGCTGAGCAGCTTGCTCAGCACCGTGCCGATGCCCATGGCGATGATCAGCTGGAAGCTGGCGGCGGGATACATGCTGCTGTGACGCTCGTGTTGATCTCTTCTTCCACCAGCAGGCTGTCGTCCTCGGGCACGATGGTGTCCAGCAGGTGGTGGCGCTCAATGAGCATCTTGCCGAGCGGGCCGCCCCATCATGCTGCCGGCGATCAGCCGTAGGTGGCGGCGGCGGTGCACAGGGTGGTGGCACCCTTGATGCCAAAGTCCTCCAGCACCGGGCCAAAGGCACCGGCGGTGCCGTGGCCGCCCACCATGGGGATGGAGCCGGTGCAAAGGCCCACCAGCGGGTCCACATCCAGCAGGTTGGCCAGCCCAACGGCCAGGAAGTTCTGGCTGACGATCAGCACGATGACGACGCCCAAGAACACGATCATGGCCTTGCCGCCGCTTTTCAACACCTTGAGGTTGGCCTGAAAGCCCACCGAGGTGAAGAACATGACCATGCACACCTCTTTGAGGGTGTCGTCAAAGGCAAACTCTGCCACGCCGGTCACATAGCAGATGCAGGTGAAAACGGCAAACAGCACGCCGCCGATGACCGGCGCGGGGATGCAGAATTTATCCAGCAGGCGTACCCGTTCCCGCAGAAACTTGCCCAGCATCAGCACCAGCACCGCAAGGGCCAGGGTCTGATACATATCCAATTCGATCTTCATTGCTTTCCCTCGATTTCCCGGCAGACTCAGTCCACCGTAATTCCGGCCTGCTTATACCAGGCCGCTGCGCCTGCGTGGAAGGGGATGCCAACGCCCTCTACTGCGTCGGTCTCCGGGTCCAGTGCAAGGCCAAGCTGCTCTTCCAGCGCTTCCCGGCTGGAGAACAGCAGTTCGGTGAGCTGCTGCACCTGCTTTGCGGGCAGAGAATCGCTGGCCAGCAGAACGGCTTTGACGCCACGGTCTGCACGTCGGCGTCCTGGCGGGATAAGTGCCGGCCGGATGGTGACCTCACGGTAGGCGTTGTAGCTGCTCAGCAGGCGCTGCGCCGCGGTGCCGTTCACATTCAGCAGGCGGATGCCGCATTCGCCTGCCAGCTCGGTGACCACCGGGCTGGGGGTGCCGACTGTGATGACGATGGCGTCGATCTTACCGGCCTTGAGCTGGTCGGCAGCGTCGGTATAGTTCAGGTTGATGGTGTCCACCAGGCGGTCGTTCAAGCCGTAGGCAGACAGGATCTGAAGGGCATTCTGCTCGGAGCCGGATTCCTCCGCGCCGATGCTCACGGTTTTGCCCTGCAGGTCCTCGATGGACTGGATGTCCGAGTCGGCCCGCACGATGACCTGACAGGCTCGGTGTACAGGGCTGCTACCGCGCCGGAAGCCGCGGATGTCCTCCTCCTCTGCAAAAAATGCCGGTCTGGTTGCA
>ENA-OQIO01000171-OQIO01000171.1-human-gut-metagenome-genome-assembly--contig:-NODE-171-length-32710-cov-3.311451_pt1 | contig 32710 bp, 37 predicted proteins | sample MGYA00242573_ERZ504737 | MGnify/ENA primary metagenome ERZ504737 (study PRJEB26092, sample SAMD00036203) | human gut metagenome | host: Homo sapiens | study: EMG produced TPA metagenomics assembly of...
TTTATTTTTTATTATCTAATCTTAAAATATTGATTGCTTCTGTTGTTCTTTGTTTGAATGCAGAAGCCAAGTCCATAGTATCTTTAACAACCTGAGTATATAATAAATCAATGATAAAAATTTGCGTTAATTTTGTGGTAATTGAACCAGTTTCTAATATAGATTCTCTTGTTTCATAAAAAATACAAGCATCAGCATATTCTTTTAAAATAGTGTCTCTATTTGATGTTATTACGATTAATTTTGTACCATTTCGTTTAGCAAGCTCAACAGCTTTTATAATTTCAAAAGATTCACCTGAATGAGAAATAACAACTACAACATCATTTTCATGTAAAAGTGCCATATGAAGCATTATAAGATGACTATTATCTATGCCTCTTGCATTAAAACCAATGCGCATAAATTTATAAGCTGAGTCATCAGCTACAAATCCTGAATTTCCTAAGCCTATAAAAAATATACGTTCAGCTTTTTTTAGCATATTTACACTTTTCAATAAAATATCTTCATCTAAACCACTTACTGTTTGTTCTAAAGTTGCTATATTATTGGCTAATAACTTATTTGCTGTTATGATAATACTTTCATCACAAGTAATATCTTTGCTGATTATAGTTCGTTGTTTATTATTAACCATTTCTTCAGTCAATGTAAGTTTAAATAATTGAAGACTTGCAAAGCCCATTTTTCTCACAAAACGTGTAATAGTTGCTTCACTAACTCCACAATTTATTGCCAAAGAAGCTATAGGTGTTGTACAAAATTCTTCTGCATGTTCTTTTATATATCTTATTAAGATTTTATCAGATTTTGATGCTTTGAAATTTGGTCTATCTAATTGATGTAAGATCTTCATAATATTCTCTCCAAATCACATTGTTTGATGTAATAAATTGTATAATGCACCTAACATTCCAGCATCATTTTCCAATTTGGCAAAATCCACTTTTGTATGGGTATATACATCTTCTACTAATCTTTGTTTTAAGGCATTATCTATCAATGGTCTCAAATATTCACTTTGTGCCATTATGCCACCACCTAAAATAATCATTTCAGGATTTAAAACAGCTGTTATATTAGTAATGCCATCTGCTAAATTTTCCATCAATGTATTAATAGCAAATTTAGCATCTTCATCACCATTTTTTGCCCAATCAAAAATGATTTTACCATTTAATTCTTTTTCATCTAATTGTTTTGCTTTTGCTACATCTTTTACTAATCGAGTTGTTGAAACTACTTCATGCATTGTTCCCTTAGGAATTCTCATATAAGCAATTTCTCCAGCACTATTACAAACACCATGTATTACTTGATGATTATATACAGCACAACCGCCTGCGCTTGTTCCTACAGTTATGCAAAATAGTGAAGAACAACCTTTTCCTGCTCCTAACCACATTTCGCCTAAAGCTGCACAATTAACATCATTTTCTACCGCACAATTTAAATTAAACTCAGTTTCAACAATTTTCTTTAACTGTACTCCTGTATAATCAGGTATTGCATCTGGTAAAGCATAGAAGATACACCCTTCTTTAGGGTCTACCATGCCAGCTGTAGATATGGCAACTCCAGCAACTTGATAGTTCGTAATATAGCCACTAATAATTGTTTTTACTTTTTCTACAATACCTGGACCTCCATATAATTTAGCTTCTGTGGGCATTGAACTTTTTTCTATAAAATTCCCCAGTTCATCAGCTAAACCATATTTTATAGCTGTACCACCGATGTCTATGCAAATATACTTTTGTTTCTCCATAATCTCGCCCTTCTTTGCAATAAATTTATCTTAATCTTATTTTACAATAAAACCTTGATAAATTCTATTGCTGCGAACACCTGGTTTTACTTCGCCATTGATAGATATAATACTATCTCCTGCATAAACAAGACCTTCACCACATGGTGCATTAAATGGAATTTGTCCAATGGAGCGCCATGTATTTGTTTTAGCATTGTATACTAAAATTTGATTATTCCATTTAAATTCTGCTACATCTGCACCAAAATATTTAGCTTTAAAATCTGCTAATTCTTGATCTTTTAAGCTTCCTAAATTACTTACAGCCCAATCGTAAACTTCTTTATTAAAGCCACCAATTACAAGCATTTCATCTTCATTTAATTTTATAGAGTTTCCACCATATACAGAGATAGCTTTATTATCAACTTCTACGCTAGCTACTTTATCCCATGCATCTTTTTGAATATCATATACATATCCATCTGTTAACGCAGTATTTGTACCACCACCAAATACATATAATTTATTATTCAAAATTTGAGATACCGACTGTTCACGTAAAGCACCTGTGAAGCTTGCTAATTTTGTTAATTCTTTTGATTTTAAATCAAATTTATAAAAATCTGCACTTGCTTTACCATCTTGATTGCCAAGACCAATATAAAGTGCTCCATTTGCATAGCCAGCTACACCATTTTGTATTTTAAAAGGTAATTCTCCAACTTTTTCAATTTTCAATTTACCTTTTGCATCAGTAGTCAAACGAATTATAGTTTTCGCACCTACTGCATCTGTACTACCACCGATATAGTAAACACCATCTTTAGTAGTTACAGACATACCATAAGCAATTTCAAAAGGCATTTGTTGATGGTCAACTTCTGTTAAACCTTCTTTACTAGCTTTAAAAACATATACATCAGAATATGTTTTTTCACTCCACCTACAGCAGGGCCACCATTAGGGAAATTAGCTCCACCACCTGCAATGATATAGCCGTTATAATTTCCAGATAACATGCCAGCTACACCGATATTTTCAGTCTGACCTTGTGCTGGTGATAAAGTTCCTACAGACTGCCATAAAATCTGTGGTTGTCCAACTGTTTCTGGAGCTGCAAGTGCTGAAGTTAATGGTAAAGTAGCTGCTACTGTAGCAGAAACAATCAAGCTAGCTAATAATTTTTTCATATTAATCCACCTCATATATTATAAAAATTAAATTTTTACTTTAAAAATGCCTTTTTTCAAATCACTTACTTTAGTTGCTATAACACCTGTGCGATGTGCATCTTCTGGATAACAAATCAAGAAATCACCTGGTTTTAAAATTACACTAGCTTGCATATCACCTTCCATAGGTAGAAAATCGTCCGCTTCTTTATATTCACCAAGTTTCATATTTTCAATGAAGTTAATATCTATTGTTTCTTCACCTTTGACTAAAATATGAATATCTAAATATGCTTTATGTGCTTCCCAAAAACGTTCTTCACGTTTTACTGTAGTATATTCAGCAACATTCACATAAAGATTATCCCCATCAATTTTATGTGTTCCTTTTTCATAATTTAATAAATCATGTTCTTTTACATATTTAAAACAAGCTTTCACATTTTCAGGCAAAAACTCATATGTTTTTTCTTGATTAATATTGCCAAAAATCATTAAAATGCCTCCAAACTATATTTAAAATCATAAAAAATTATCTAAACATTAAATGTTGAAATTGCATTAATGAAAACACAATTTCAACATTTATTTACATCAATTATTTACTAGATGGAGCTTTACTTGTGTATACAGTAGTTCCTTTTGGAGCCACAAAACTTTTATCTGTTAAATAGCTTACAATATTACCAACTACTAAAGAGCTAATAATTGTAATAATTGTATATGTCCAGTAAGAAACAGATGGTACAAAATATTTGAGATAAATTACGATGATACTAGATACGATGAATGCTGCAACAGCACCTTTAGCATTTGCATGTTTGCTAAATGCACCAAGTACGAACATACCTACTAAAGCGCCAAGTGCTAAACCAATAAAGCTATTGAACCATTCATAAGCAGATTTAATATCTCCACTAGCTAAGAATATAGCTACGATGATAGCTAAAATACCAATACCTAAAGAAATATATTGAGCTATTTTTGTTTGACGTTCACTAGACATTTCAGGATTGATTACAGATTGAATATCTAATACCCAGCTTGTAGCTACAGAGTTAATACCTGTAGATAAAGTGGACTGAGATGCTGCGAAAATTGCTGCAAGTAAGATACCAGTAATACCTGCTGGTAATTCATATGTGATATAAGTTGCAAATACTAAATCTTGACGAGTAGTCATCAAAAGGTCTGGGTTCTGAGTATAGAATACATATAAACTTGTACCAACTAAATAGAATACAGTTGCTGCAAAAATGGATAATACCCCATTACCTAAAGTCATTTTATTTAATTGTTTAATATCTGTTGTAGTTGTAAAACGCTGTACAATATCTTGGCTGGATACATAAGAAGAAAATGTTGTTAAACCGCCACCAACTAAGATTACAAATACGCTTGTAGATAAAATATCAGAACTAAACCAAACTTCATTTTCTAATAAGAATTTATGACCAGTAGTTAAAGTATCCATAACAGTGCCAAATCCACCATTAATGCTTGCAATCATAACTACTAAAGTCAACGCAATACCTACGATTAAAACTACACCTTGGATAAAGTCTGTCCATAAAACGGCTTTTAAGCCACCGCTATAAGAATAGATAATTGCAATAATACCCATTACAATAATTAAAATATTTACATTTATACCAGTAAGTTCAGCTAAAGCAATGCAAGGTAAGTACATGATGATAGACATACGACCAGTTTGGAAAACAATGAACATTAACGCACCTAAGATACGTAATCCTTTGCTACCAAATCTTTTTTCTAAGTAATGATAAGCTGTATCAATTTGAAGAGTGCTGTATATTGGTAAGAAATATTTAATAGTTAATGGAATGGCAATCAACATACCAATTTGAGCCCACCATAAAATCCAAGAACCACCATAAGAATTACCTGGTAATGATAAAAATGAAATAGGACTTAACAAAGTAGCAAAAATAGATACACAAGTTACCCACCAAGGAATAGTTCCGTCACCTTTGAAAAATTCTTTGCCTTGATGTTCTTTGTTAGAAAACCATAATCCAGCAAATAAAACGCCAAGTAAATATATTACTAACACAGCAGTATCTATCCATGTAAATCCCTGCATCTTTTTCCCTCCTAAATTATCATTTATTTTTTCAAAATTCTTTTATTTTAAATCTTTTTTTTAAAAGGTGCATTAAACCAATGATTAATGCACCTTTTCATGAGCTAAAATTTACTCAATTCTCAATTAAAATCAAAAATATTTTTTATAAATTTCTTTAGCTCTAGCTCTCATTTCTGGAGAATATTTTTTCATTGGTTCACGGCAACAACCAGCTTCAACACCAGCTTCTTCAAGCAATAATTTTATAGTGCCATATAAACCATTATCTAAGATATCTGTGATTAAATCATTTGTAACATGTTGAATTTCAAGAGCTTCAGAAATTTTTTCTTGTTTTGCCAATTCAAAAATCTGACGAGCACGTACACCATTTACGTTATAAGTAGAACCAATAGCACCATCTACACCTAATACTGTAGCAGGTAAGAGCATTTCATCAAAACCAGCAAAAATTAAAACATCTGGATAAGTTTTTCTCATTCTTTCTAATAAATAGAAATCTGCTGCTGTGAATTTAACACCAACAATTTTTGGATTAGCAAATAATTCACCAAATTGAGCAAGGCTCATATCTACACCAGTTAAGAAAGGAATAGAATAAATAATCATTCTGTTATCTACATCTTTGATGATTGTTTCATAGTAGTATTTAATTTCATCAAAGCTAAATTTATAATAAAATGGAGTTACAGCACTGATTGCATCATAACCTAAATCTGTAACAAATTTAGCAAGTTCTACGGATTCTTTAAGATTGATAGAACCAACTTGAGCAATCAAAGTGATATCATCTTTTGCTTCATCTTTAGCAATTTCAAAAATACGTTTTTTCTCTTCTGTGGAAAGCATGAAGTTTTCACCTGTGCTACCACCAACATATAAACCGTCCATTTTGCATACATCAATATTATGACGTACAATCTGACGTAAACCTTTTTCATTTATATTGCCATTTTCATCAAAAGCTACTAATAAAGCAGAATATAATCCTTTTAAATCTCTAGTTGACATTTTATTTCCTCCAATTATTTTATATCAATATCTTTTAAAACATTAACAAAGTTTTTAGCTATCAACTGTGGTCTTGTGATTGCTGAACCGACAATCGCACCAAAAGCACCACATTCATAAGCTATTTTTAAATCTTCTGGTGTATTTATTCTACCTTCTGCAAAAACTGGGATATCAAGTCTATCCACCATTCTTGCTACCAACCCAAAGTCAGGGCCTTTTAATTTAGGTGTATAATCTGTATATCCAGATAATGTTGTAGATACACAATCAAAACCTATTTTCTGAGCAAAAATCCCTTCTTCATCATTAGAGATATCAGCTAAAGCGATTTTACCATTGTCTTTTATCAATTTAACTAAATCCTCTAATTTTTCATCATTTGGACGTTTACGCACTGTCGCATCTAAAGCGATTATTTCACAACCACTTTCCAATAATTCTTCTACTTCTTTTTTTGTAGCTGTGATATAAATTTCAGAATCATCATAGTTTCGTTTAATCAAACCGATAACAGGAAGACCTGTTACTTTTTTAATTTCTTTTATATCTTCTACACCTTGTGCTCGTATACCCACTGCACCAGCCTGTTTTGCTGCTAACGCCATTCGTCCCATAATAAACGGGCTATGTAATGGTTCATCAGGAAGAGCTTGACAAGAAATTATTAATTTTCCTTTAAACTGTTCTAACAATATTGATAACTCCTCTCTCTATTTAAATTAAATTTATTATTTATTCCTTATGTTTTTTCTTACAAACTTATTATAATACTACTATATTAAAAATGCAATATTATTTCAAAATATTTTTAAGAAAATTTTATAAATAGCAACTTTATTTAACATAATAAAAATTATTAAAAATAAATCTAAAGCTAAAAAGACTTTCAAAATCAACATTTTAGCTTTAATAATTTCTTTTGTACATCAAATTTCAATCTAGAAAAAATCTTTCATTAGCAAAAGAATTTTCATTTCAAATGTATCATTCTAAAATTTTGATATAAAATTTCATTTTACATCTATATCCGCCTTATTTTATTGCTTTTAGTCATTATTTATGATATAATATATTAACTCTCGGGGATGTAATGGTTTCGACGGGGGTAGTTGGTGCATGGTAAGCGAGTCGGGAGGTCATCAACCCGTTAGTAAGGTGAAACTTTTATTTAAATATAAAAGCTAACAAAGAATACGCTTTAGCAGCTTAATGCTAACCTCTTTCTATTCTTTTCCCACGTGAATAGAATAGAGGCCAACAGTGGGATACTTAAAAATCAATTCTCGGAGATTTTTAGGGAATTTTATCGAGATAGTAAAATTGTAGCCTGTCTATAGGCGATGATTTTATAAAATTAAAATATAGACTGCACTCGGAGAAAGCTGTGAAACAATACTTTCGGACAGGAGTTCGATTCTCCTCATCTCCACCAAAATCAACAATAATTTTTTAACATAAAAAACCAGTATACTAAACAGTAATACTGGTTTTTATTTATTTTAAGGAGTATTTACTTTGATACAAATTCTTCAAGAACTCTCTATTTTATGTTTAAACACTATTTTCATGTTATTTTTCTTATTGATTAATATTTATCATAAAGAAATTTATTTCACTATAGATAGTACAACACTATTTATCAAGGCTCATATCATAGCCAAACAGCCCATTAAATTTTTATATACTACAATTTGCAAAAGCTCTATCTTATTTCGTTTATTATCGCTCATTTTAATATGTGGTCTTTGTCTATGTCTATTTTTCTATCTCACTAAAAATTTTTCTCTTATTATCTCTACAATATTAGTAATACCGTTGCCAAAAATCTATAAAAATATAGAAATTTGTTTATTTCCTTCTTCATAGAATCCGATTTTGCCGTAGCTACTTTCGTTTAATATAACTCTCCAAAGGCTTAAATTCGGATACAACGAATCCTACACATTAGCATTTTCTTGTTTGTGAAACTATGCTAATTTATACATAGATAAATTTAGTGAAGCATTATAATCTCTATCAATTACTACTCCACAATGTGGACATCTATAAACCCTATCTTTTAGTTTTAAATCCTTCTTTATAGAACCACATTCACTGCAAGTTTTTGACGATGGATAAAATCTATCTGCTATTACTAATCCAATTCCATATAACTCTGCTTTATAAGTTATATACTGTCTAAATTTATTAAAACATTGTTTTCTTACTGAATCAGACAGATGTTTATTTTTTATCATTCCAGAAACATTCAAATCTTCTATTACAATTCTGTATGGTTTGGTTTTCACTATACTTGTTGTAACTTGATGAATATAATTATCTCTAATATTAGTTAATTTTCTATGCATTAGTTTTGTTGTATTCTCTAATTTCTCTATATTTTTAGTTTTGATAAATTGGCAACTTCCTCCTTTTTTAATTTTATTTATCTCATATTTTCTACTAATTTGTCTTTGTTTCTGTTTTAATCTTTTTTCCAAATTTTTAACTTCTTTAGTTTTATTAATATTTTTAAAAACTTTTCCATCTGAACAAACAGCTAAGTCTTTTAATCCTAAATCTATGCCTAATGAAATATCTGTTAATTCTTCCTGCTTTTTATCAACTTCTACTCCTACGGATATATACCAATACTTATTATCATAAGTAACTCTAGGATTATTATATTTAACATCAATAGGTATTTGTTCATTTGTTTTTATCCAACCTACTTTTTCAATTAAAACTTTTTTCTCTTTAACCTTTAATTTTGAAGTATCATTATAAAAACTAGGTTTACTTTTCTTTCTAATTTTAAATTTTGGTTTCTTAGCTAAACCTTTAAAAAATCTTTTATAAGCATTACAAGCGTCTTTTACAGCTTGTTTAGTAACATTATTTGATACTTCATTTAACCAAATTAGTTCAGACTTTTTTAGTTGAGTTAATTCTTTTCTTATGATTCCATCGCTAATAAATTTACCACCATTTTTATAATTTTCTTCCTGTTTCGCAAGAGTATAGTTATAGATAAATCTAGCAGTTCCTACAGATTGCCACAATTTTTGTTCTTGCTCTTTTGTTGGATAAATTCTAACTTTCTTTGCAAGTATCATCTTCTATTAACTCCTTAATCATTTTTTTAGCTTTATTAGCTCTTTTTCCTTGAAGTCTACAACTAAATACAGTAACTATTTGAATTAAATCTTCTACTAACTCTTGTTCTTCAGTTCTCTCTGTATTATCAATAATTTCAATTGTTGTTCCATATTTTTCACAAAGATTTTCTATCAATTCATATCCAAATCTAATTAATCTATCTTTATAAAGAATTACTACTTTCTCAATCTCTGAATTAGTAATCATATCAATTAATTGATTCAGTCCTTTTTTATTATAGTTAATTCCGCTTCCAATATCCGTTATTATCTCAAATTGATAACCTTTTGCAATCATATATGTCCTTACATTTTCAATTTGCCTTTCAAGGTCATCTTTTTGCTTAGTTGAACTAACTCTACAATAACCAACAATTTTCTTTATTTATTTTAGTTTTTATCTTCAAACCTAAAAAATTATTAAGTTGTTCTTGAGAATAATATCTTGTACCACCAGTAGTTACATAAGCAGGTTTAAAAGTATTATTTTTATCCCAATTTCTAAGAGTTTGAATTGTTTTCCCTATTTTATCTGCAAATTCTCCTATTGAGTAATATTTCATATTATCACCTCAATAGTATTATATTATAATATTTAAATAATTTGTAGATTTTTATATAAAATTAGATATTATTTATAACAGCTTTAAGCCTCTATCTTTATTCATTATTTACATCTTTTATTATTTGATCTCTTTACTTTCTATTATATTGATAAAAATCATCAATGTCGGTTCTTTTAGTCTAAATTTTATTTTTGCCTTAATCTACATAAATCTATGTCTAATCTATTTTGCTTATCCCTTGAGTTCTAATCTTTTAATTCACAATATTGCTTTTTACTTATCTTTTATCAATCTAATTCTCTGCTATTTACTTTTAGCTAATACATTAAAATTTATTTTGCAAAATATCTTAGCTTATACAAATATCTTCAATCATAGCAATTTATGGAAAGTAGCCCTACTTATCATTTTTTATTTTCTCAGTACCTTAACATTATTTTGCTATATTGGCAGTATTTATTATGTTGATGCCTACTCTATAAATAATCCAAATATCTTTGATTTATTTTATTATGTAGTCATTGCTTTTGGCACAATAGGTTATGGTGATATTTATCCTACTTGCTATTATACTAAAGCAATCGCTATCCTTATTGTATTTACAAGTATAAGCTGTATAAGTATTATGCTCAGTAGTTTTCTTTCTGTTTCTCATGAAAAAAATAAATAAACTTACAAAAAAGAAGTTATACCTAAAGATAGATATAACTTCTTTTTTATTATTCATTTCTAACTGTAACTAAAAATACACCTATAAAAATCAATATACTTCCTATCCAGAAATTCAAAGTGATTTGTTCATCTAAAATTAACCAGCCTAAAAAAGTCCCTACTATAGGTTGAAAAAAGAAAAATAATCCACTAGCACCTGCTTCCATCAATAAAAGACCTTTATTCCAAAGCAAAAATGCTCCTGCTGTAGATACTGCCCCTAAATATACTACCGAACCAATCGCTACAGGATTTAAGATTTCATCCCATGGCAATAAATCTAATGTCGGTATATTAAGTGGTGCTAAACATACAATTCCTGTTATTACAGCATAAAAATTTATTAATAATGGCGGATATTTACTAGGTATCAATTTTAACATTACAGACATCAATGCCCATGTCAATGCTGCTATGGTAGAAAAAAGTACACCTAATTGTTTATCAAAATCCATATTATCAACGCCAGCAATCATGATTACACCGACAGTGGCTAAAATAACGGATAATATTTTACGCAAAGTGATTTTTTCTTTTAAAAGCCATACAGCAAAAATCAACATAAATGCTGGTGTCGCTGAAGTAACAACTGAACCCATCTGTGCTGAAGAATACATTGTTCCATATTCTTGAGTAACAATAGAAATAGTATGTCCTATTATCCCTATACTGATTAATAATAATATATCTTTTTTATCTATTTTTAAATTAATGCCTTCATAGATTACAACCATTGATAATACCACAAAGGCTACTAAATAACGAAACCATACTAACGGTATTGGCGGTATTATATCCACTACTAATTTTACAGCTACAAACATACCACCCCAAATACTAGCTGCTATGGTTAAAAAAATTCCTCCTAATACTCTATTTGGCATTTTTAACTCCCTCTACTTCTATTTTTCTATGTAGCTATTTGCTTATGAAATTCATCATAAACAAATAGTTTTTTTATTTTTGTAAACGCTTGTTTATCATTGGCCAAATATCTTTAGTCTCAAAACCTTTTCTCCATGAGGCTACTCCTGCAAGTTTATATTTTTTGACTAAATCTACTTTTAAGCGCAAAGAATTTACATCTTCTTTCCATACACGATATATTTTTCCATCTTCATGATAAGCAAAATATATCTGACCTTCATTTTTTAGCCAAATAGGATATTTGTCTTTTTCTTTCATTAATTTATTGGCATCTTCCATATTTAAGGTTTTAGCCGATACATTACCTTCATAATCTTCTTCCCATAAGCGCATATACAAAGGAATTCCTAAGATGATTTTTTCTGAAGGGACTTGCTCTGTTAAATCTTTTACTCCATTTTCCACCCAATTTAATGATGCTACTGACCCTGCTGTTTTAGATAATCTACCATGCTCATCATATGCCATCAAAACAAGATAATCTACATATTCACCCAATGCTTTTCTATCATAACATTTAGACCAATTTTCCATATCTGAAGCCACCGTTATATCCATAGAGATTATAACTTCATCTTGATGTAGTGCCTCAGTTACTTCTTTCATAAATTCAGTCAATTTATCTCTATCTTCATCATAGATATTTTCTAAGTCAAAATTATAGCCTTCAATATTATAACGATGTGCATAAAATATTAATTGACGAATGATATAATCCTTTGCCTTTTTATCATTTAACCATTTATGTGTCATTTCGGCATTAAAATCATTATGAATTAATGGCCATATTTTATAACCTTTTTCTCTTGCATTTTTCAAATAATTTATATCTATTTTATTTTGAATATGCCCTTGTTCACTATCAATTACAAACCACGATGGTGATATGACATTTACTCCTGGAATCTTATCAATTTTTGATAAATCATTTTCTTCATCAATAACTGGTTGCCATACTAAATTTATTTTTTCTGATGTTTCTTTAGATAAATTATCATTTTGCCCTGCTAAACATATTGATATCATCATCATATATATTCCCAAAGTCATATAGATAATTTTTTTACATAAATGCAACTGCTCTTCCCTTCTCCTTATATCAATCATTATTTGCTATAGATTTTTTCTTTTAAAGCTATACCTGTAGGTGTAGTAGCTAAACCGCCAGTAGCTGTTTCACGTATACTTTTTGGCATAGATTTGCCAATGCGATACATAGCATCAATTACTTCATCTACTGGTATCACTGATTTTATACCAGCAAGGGACATATCTGCTGCCAAAATCGCTACTGTCGTTGCAAATCCATTGCGTTTTACACAAGGAACTTCCACAAGTCCTGCCACAGGGTCACAAGCTAAACCTAATAAATTTTTAATCGCTAAGGCTACTGCATTGCCAATCTGTTCTGGAGAGCCACCTGCAAGATGAACTAACGCTCCAGCTGCCATGCCAGCTGCTGAACCACATTCAGCCTGACAACCACCTTGAGCACCTGCAATCATAGCATTATTTTCAATCACCATGCCAATACCTGTCGCTGTAAATAATGCATTGCAAATCTGCTCATCATCATAATTATAATGATTTTGAGCAGCAATTAAAGCCCCTGGAACAATACCACAAGAACCAGCTGTTGGGCAAGCAGCTATTTTCCCCATAGCAGCATTTGTTTCTGCTACAGCTACTGCATAAGAAGCTGCTTCTTTGACAAAATCGCCAGCAAAACTATCTTTAAATGTGAATAATTTTTGAGCATCTCCGCCGACCATGCCACTGACAGATTTTTGCGTATTATTTATACTTTTTTTCTGCTGACTCTTTCATTACTTGCCAAATAGTTTGCATATTTTCTTTAATATAAATCACAGATTTAAAACTATGTGTTGCTTCATATTCTACAACGATATCATCAATAGTTCGCTCTTGAGCATTTGCTATATCTATCAAATCTTGTATGCAAGAAAAATTTATCACAAAATCACCTCATTAAATAGCATCAATTCGCAATACTTTTTTTACACCAATAACTCTACTGCAAGCTTTTACTGCCTCATCAGAAATTGTATCATCAACTTCAATATTCATCAAAGCTTCTGCTCCTCTTTCGCTTCGAGAAACTTTCATATAGGCAATATTAATATTATAGCGTGCTAAAGCTGCAGTAACACCATTTACTACACCTGGCATATCTTGATGTACGATAATTATTGATGGATATTTCCCACTTAATTGTACTTCATAATTATTAACAGCAGAAATAATTATATTGCCTCCGCCAATGGACGCACCTGTAACTTCTATTTTTCTATCTGTTACACCTATCAATTCTATAATAGCTGTATTAGGATGTGCATCTTCTAAATCCACTTTAGAAAAATTAAATTCAATATTTTTCTCTTTGGCTATTTCTAAAGAATTACGTATTCTTTCATCATCTGGTTTAAAACCCATTATACCTGCAATCAAAGCTCTATCTGTACCATGACCTTTATATGTTTGCGCAAATGAACCATATAATTTTATATTTATAATTTTTACTTCTTCACCTAAGATAGCTCTAGCCATCAATCCCAATCTCACAGCACCTGCTGTATGTGAACTTGATGGCCCTATCATTATTGGCCCAATAATATCAAATGCACTTCGCATTATTTCTCCTCCTTAATATTAAAATTTAAATTTTTTATCTTCATCTCCCAATGGTTTATCTTTATCAGGATTATTTTTTAAACTAGGTATGATATTTTTTACATCTTCTTTTGCCTTATTAAAAATATTTTTATATTTATCAGCATATTCGCTAATATCTGGCATGTCATCTTTTATCCATGCATTAGCAGCCTTACCTACAGCATAAGTTACAGCCATACCGATTGGAATTTGTAATGGTGGAAATGGTATCAAAGTCGCTAAACTTTGACCTACAAATGTACCACCTAAAGCTCCTACAAAAGCACAGCTAGCCGTTTCATCGAATTTTTTATCATATACATTTGCTATGCGTTTTATCAAATAGATTTCATTAGCAGCTAGAGCAATTTGACCAAGTATAGGTGCTACGACAATTACGCCAGCTCTAGCAGCAGCCCAGCGACATAAAGATTCTACTTCTTGCTCTATTTCCTCTTCCGATTTTCCTAGGTTCATTAAATCTTTATTCATCAAAAACACTCTCCTTTTATAAAATTTATATCCTAAACTATATATTTTCTCTTTATATAATTAGCTCTTTTTCTCGTCAATCCTCTTATTTCTAATTAAAACAGAAAATAAGAAAAAGCTCAACTATCTATCATTATTTTAGATAATTGAGCCTTTATTTTATCAAAATAATTAACCTATACTAAGTGGCAATACATAACAATAAATTGTAATAAAATGAGCTGCACTGCCTAAAATCACAAAAAACATGCCAAATAACATGATTAATATGGTATCTTGCGGATTAAATAAAAAATCGCACCAATACTATATAAAACACCACCAGCTACAAGCCACCAAATAGCTTCTACAGACAAAGTATCAAGTAGTGGATTTACGATGGTAACAGCAAGCCAACCCATGACTAAATAACAAATAGTACCAATGACGCGGAAACGATTATAAAAGAAAATTTGAAATACTATTCCCGCTAAAGCCAATCCCCAAACTACGCCAAATACAGCCCAGCCCAAAGTACCATATAGAGCTATCAAAGCAAATGGCGTATAATTGCCTGCAATTAGTAAATATATTGCCGAATGGTCTATACATTTAAACACAGATTGCACTTTTTGACTGCAAAAACTAAAACTATGATACAGTGTCGAAGCTAAATATAATAATATCATGGAAACACCATATACTATGATACTTGTTAAATGCAAAATTCCTTTATCATAGCCATAATACAACATTGCAACCAAACCAATAACTGCTAGTAGCGTTCCCACTCCATGGGTAATCGCATTTAAAATTTCTTCTATTTTTTTTGTGGACTTATATACATATTCTGTACTCATTTTATCGCCTTCTTTCCTACAAGCTTTAAATCTTTTTAACATCAACATTATATCACAATAAAAAATTATTAATAGATAGTATTTACATATTAATTTAATAGGTTTTAATTCTAAAATATAAAATACTATACTTATCAACTCTCATGATGTTTTTCTTATTTTAAAGCATATTATAGGAATTTATTATCTATTTTTATCAATTAAAAGTTTTTATAGATATATATCTAAATTAAATATTAACCTATTTATAAACTATGATTTTTAAGCCAATCTGACCATAAAACTTGGAAATTATTCTGATGATTTTCCTGTACATATTGATAGAAAACTTCTATCATTTTTGCTTTTTGATTATAATAAGGCGCCTTCCAATTACTGCTAGCGGAAATATCTTCTGTATATGCCACATAATTTCCACCTAATAATAATTGACGATATAATATATCTTTTAATGGCACCTGTGGATTTTTCATCATATCATACATTGCTAAAAATGTTGTTGTTCTTCCTTTACCAGCTTCACAATGAAAATGTAGCCATGCATCTTTAGGCAAAGATTTATATAGTTTGATAAATTCATCTATATTTTCAGGACTTGGCCAAACATGGTCAGTTGCTGTTATTCTCATATAATGTAAATTATTTTTCTTCACTAGATTTTTTTCAGTTGTTACTGTTTTTATCAAAGAAGTATCTACTTCATCAGCATTTTTATCGTCATCTAAAGTAGCTCTTTTTGTGTTTTTATTGAGATTAGCCTTCAATAAATTCATTTCCTGACGAATAATTTCTTCTCTTGATTTTCCTATATTCGCCCAATCTCGTTTACCATACCAGCTAACAGCATCATTATTAAAAAATCCATGATTTTCCTGTCTTAAATCCACTATATAAATATCTTTAGCGCCATTTTCCTGCAAAGCTTTAGTTAAAGCGGAAAATTGATTTAAAGAAAATTGCGCACTACCTGAAGCTTGTAGTTCATCTAAACCTTCTCTTATAGGCACATAATTAACATCAATTCCATATTTATCACTTGCCTTTTTGAACTTATCCTTTGATGTACGAAAATTTCTAGGCAAATTATCATCATCTTTAGCATCTATGCGCCAAAGATAACCTTTATACTCTGCTGTATCTTTTATGTCTTCCACATCAATTGTTAAATTAGATTTTATTTCCATAGCTTGTGCATTTGCCAAAGAAGGTACTGTCATAAATTGCATAATACAAATTAAACTCAATAATAAACTTAAATATTTCAGTTTCATTTTTATCACCTCATATTTAAGTTTAATCATATATATTTTAAAGACAATAAAAACTCATAATAAATAGTTTTGTACGAAAATATTTCTAATATAACTATCTATTATGAGTTTATTTTTATTTTAATTCATTTTAACAATATAGATAATCCATTCAGCTACATTTGTAGAATGGTCGGCTATACGTTCTACATATTTACCAATCATCAAATAATTGAGATATGCCTCTACATTTTGTGGATTTTCTTTAATCAATCCAGCTATATCTTCACGAAATCTTTTAAAGTAATTATCTACTACATTATCTGTTTCAATAATTTTTTTAGCTAAATCAACATCAGAATCTCTGAAACATTTTACGCTATCAAAAACCATTTCACGCATAACATTTACCATATCACCAAAATAATCTGGCAATGTTACAGTTTCTTCTTTTGCTAAGCTCATAGTGTATTTAGAGATATCTGCACAATGGTCAGCCATACGTTCAATATCACCAATCATTTTCATGATGGAAGCAATTTCACGCCAGTCTGTAGCTACAGGTGCTTGAGTCAATACTAAACGCAAACATTTTTCATTGATATCATGTTCAGCTTTATTAAACCATACATCATTTTTTATGATTTTTTTTGCTAAAATCTCATTTTTTTCTACTAAATTGTTTATAACTTCATCTAAAGTTTCTTGAAGTTGTGCTCCTACTAATTCTACATCTCTAATTAAACAATCTAATTCATTTATATATTTTATTCTATTAGCCATTTTTATCTCCTTTAAATAAACGCACTATACAAATCAACCAAATCTACCAGTAATATATTCTTCTGTTTTTGGATTTTTAGGATTTGCAAATAACTCTGTAGTTTCTCCGTATTCGATTAACTCACCTAATAAGAAGAATGCTGTTTTATCGGATATACGGCTTGCTTGTTGCATATTATGTGTAACGATTACAATTGTATAATCCTTTTTCAATTCAAGTGCTAAGTCTTCAATCTTCATTGTGGAAATTGGGTCAAGAGCAGAAGTAGGTTCGTCCATCAAGATAACATCTGGCTGAACTGCTAAAGTTCTTGCAATACATAAACGCTGTTGTTGACCACCAGATAAACCAAGTGCAGATTTATTTAAGCGGTCTTTTAATTCGTCCCAAATAGCAGCTTGACGAAGACTTCTTTCTACGATTTCATCTAATTGGCTTTTTTTGCGAATACCATGAATTCTTGGTCCATAAGCTACATTATCATAGATGCTTTTTGGGAATGGATTTGGCTGTTGGAATACCATACCTACACGATGACGAAGTGTAATAGAATCCATTTCTTTATAGATATCTACACCATCTAAATGAATTCTGCCTGTTACTTTTACACCATCTTCTAAATCGTTCATGCGATTTAAAGTTTTTAAGAATGTAGATTTACCACAACCAGATGGCCCAATAAGAGCAGTAATTTCATTTTTCTTGATTTCCATATCAATGCCTTTTAAGGCTTTAAAATTACCATAGAATAATTCCAAATTATCAACATTAAATTTTATATCAGCGTTATTAGCCACGTTTATTTTCCTCCATTTTTCTTATCAAGATAACTACTTAAAAAACGAGCACCTATACTAAATGAAAATACCATTATCATCAAAATTGCTGAGGATAAATTTGCAATATCTGCAGCATTAGGAGCTAAAGCTTCTGTTCTTGATGCCCAGATATTAAGTGCTAAAGTTTCCCCTGGTCTAAATGGATTGAGCGGACATGTTGGGGAAAAAATATTCCAATTTGACCAAACGATATCTGTACTCATACCTGCAGTATATAAAAGTGCAGCCGCTTCACCAAAGCCACGACCAGCAGCTAAGATTACACCTGTCATAATACGAGGCATACAAGCAGGAAGCATTACATAACGGATAGTCTGCCAAAGTGTAGCCCCCATACCCATACTACCTTTTTTATACCCAGGAGGTAATGAGCGGAAAGCATCTTCTGTTACTGTTGTAATCAAAGGTAAACTCAAAATAGATACAGCTAAAGCACCTGCAAATAAATTCCATTGAGAACCTGTCATTACAATAAATACTAAATAACCAAATAAACCTACAACGATAGATGGCAATGAGGATAATGTTTCAATACAAATTCTTAAAAATTTTGTAGTTTTTCCTGGTTTTGCATATTCAGCCATATAAATACCAGCTGCAATCCCAAGAGGAACACTTACAAGTAAAGATAAAAATACTAAATAAATAGTGTTAAAAAATAGATTACCTATACCATTTCTAGTAAAGGAAAACATATTCGGAGTAAAATTTGCAAAGCCTTTAATAATTACATATAAAGTAAAAGCCAACAATAATAATAAGAAAAAACCAGCGACAATATAAAAGAAGCCAGTCATAAATTTATCCATAAATTTGGCTCTTTGAATTACGCTCATGCCTTATGGCCTCCTTTAGCTGAAATATAATGAATAATGAAGATAAATACTAAGGAAATGATGAATAACAATAAAGCCATAGACCATAAAGCTATATTGTATTCACTGCCTTCCATAGCCCCACCCATATCAGAAGCAATAGCTGCTGTTAAGTTTGTAGTTGGGGATAAAAGACTTTCTGGAAAAGCTTTCATCTTACCGATAACCATTGCTACTGCCAAAGCTTCACCGAATGCACGAGCAAGACCTAAAACAATAGCAGTCATCAAACCGGATTTAGATGCTGGTATTACAACTTGACTGATTGTCTGCCAACGAGTAGCACCCAAACCATAAGATGCTTGACGGAAAGATTTTGGAATACTTCTAATCGCATCAGCAGATAAGCTAGTAATTGTTGGATAAATCATTACTGCTAAAACAATACCTGCTGCTAGTACAGAAAAACCAAATTTTAAATCAAATAAATCTTTGATAAATGGAACTAAAATTGTAAGACCAATCCAACCATATACAACAGAAGGAATACCTACAAAAATTTCTACAGCTGGTTGAAGAATTTTTCTACCAATCCCTGGAGAAATTTCTGTCATGAAAATCGCACTTGCAATACTAAATGGTGTTGAAATCAAAAGTGCTAAAGCACAAGTGATAATTGAACCAAAAATGAATATTGCTGCACCGACTTTACCGCCACCTTGAGCATTATCGGCTGGTGCCCATTGTGAAGAAAATAAAAATTCACCCACGCTATGACCATATGTAGTGAATATACCTACACCTTTGTAGCATAAAAATGCCCCAATGGCTAAGGTTATAATTATCATTAATAAACCGCAAGCTGTGATAATCCCTCGCCAAATATTATTTTGACGATATACAGCTGTATGTGATGATTCCATTTTGACACTCCTTTGATAAAAATTAGCATTTATTTTGGCAAAAAAAATGGGCGAAAATTCATTCGCCCAATTTTCTATTCTAATTATCTCTGAACTTGCATTTTGCTAGTTACACCGTAACCTTGAGCTTCCATGGATTTACCATATTCATCAGACATAATGAAATCTAAATATGATTTTACAGTAGCATTAGGTTCGCCTTTAGTATACATATGTTCATAACCCCATACAGGATAAGTACCATTGTATGTGTTTTCTAAAGTAGGAGCTACACCATCAACAGAAACAGTTGCAACATCTTGATTGTTTACAAGATAAGATAATGCTACATAACCAATTGCACCTTTGTTATCTTTAATGCTCTGAAGTAAAGTACCAGAGTCATCTGTTTCTAAGGATTTATTAGAAGCTTCTTCAGCTCCACCTAAAGCAAATTCTTTAAATAATGCACGAGTACCAGATGTAGACGGACGAGTGATTAATACGATTTCTTCATCAGGACCGCCAACTTCTTTCCAGTTTGTGATTTTAGCAGTGAAAATATCTGTTAATTGTTGTTTTGTTAAAGATTTTACAGTTGCTGCAATATCTTTATTTACTACTGGAGCCATTGTTACAACGCAAACTTTATGGTCAACTAAACCATCAGCTACAGCTTTATCAAGTTTTGTATCAGCAGCTACATCAGAGTTACCGATATCTACAGAGCCATCAGCAACTTGTTTAAGACCTGTACCAGATCCGCCACCATTTAATGTGATAGAAACTTCTGGATGTAATTCTTTAAATTTATCAGCAGCGTCTTTAGCTAAAGGTAATAACGCAGAAGAACCTGATCCTGTAATACTACCAGAAAGACTGCTAGAAGATGCAGCTTTATCATTAGAAGCAGTATCACTACCACAACCTAAAATACTAAGAGACATCATTGCGACAACGCCAAGAGATGCTAATTTTTTCCAATTCATAATACCTTAATCCTCCTAAAAATACCTTGCAATTAATTTGTTGTACTTAGTATACTCACTCAATGTAAAGTTACAATGACTTTTCTGTAAAATTTAAAATAAATATGACAGAATTAATTTATAATTCTCTTACAATGTGAAGAAAATGTAAAATTTTTTACAAATAGATTTTAAATTTAACAAAGATAAATAAAATATTTTCCAGTTTTTGACAAATCCTTGACAATTGACTTTTTGACTAATATACTTAAAATATGAATGTATTTTAGTTTTAACAATATAAGGAGAAAAATTATGCGTTGCACAAAATGTAATCACGAATTAGATGAACATGGTATCTGTCCGAATTGCTATCATATCCACGGTGTGCAAACTATGAGTAATAGAGAAATCAATAATTTTGATGGTATTACAATCGAAGACGAAAATAATTATCGCAAAGAAACAACTCAAGAAAATCAGCAACAATATCAACAATCTTATAATAATAGATATTATCGTTCACCACGTTCTAGTGGCATAAAAGTCCGTTATATTAATCTTGGAGGAAAATCCTCTTCTAGCTGGCTCACTCGAGGTTTAATGGCTATTGGCGGTATTGCTATCATTGGCTTTTTCTTTTTTGTCGCACTACCTGCACTTTTAACCTTACTTGGCGTCGGAGTCGTAGCTTGGCTTATCTTTCATTTCTTTAAACGTTAAAAAAACGCTTATATTACTACAAATAATTAGTAATATAAGCGTTTTATTTTTATAAAAATTTCTCCATTACATAGTTTTTAAATAAAATATTTTGTTTTTCAACATATTGCTCTTTATTTACGATATATCCTCTATCTAGAAAAAATTTTTTAGCAGTTATAGATACATGACTATATAAAGATATTTGACCTTGTTTTTTAGCATGATTTTCTATTTTATCCATTAATCTAGTTGCTATTTTTTGTCGCTGATAATCTTTTGCTATATATAATCTATCTACATAATTTTCATCTAAATCGACAAAGCCCACTATCTTTTCTTTATCTATAGCTACCAATGTATAATGCTTAACAAACTCAAATGCCAACTTTTTTCATCAATATTTTCAGGTGCCCATATTTTTACCTGCTCTTGTGTATAATCTTTACTATTTATACTATGCACAGTTTCTTTAAATAAAAAATAATATTTTTTAAATCATTCTTTTGATAATTTCTTATATACATAATCGCCTCAATATCATTGCCAATTATCATAATCTTTGTCTAAGAAAATTCGCTTTCGCTCTTGATTATAATATGGATTTATAATACTTCGCGTTTCCTGAAATTCTGGTGTTTTTATCCCTGTAATATCTAAAATAGTATGAATTAAATCATCTGTCATATATTTTTTATCTACAGAAGCTCTAATCTGTGCATCTACTAGAGGATATTTCTGCTTAAATGTCTCTGTAGTATAAATAACAAATGGTATTTCTAACATAGATTTAGTAGGATTATCATCACTATGACCATTGAAATTTTTCAAATCATAGACTTCTTCACCATGGTCTGGCATATAGATAACTATAGCATCTTTATCCTTAAAAGCTTCCATAACTTGAGTTACAATCGTATCATTATATAAAATAGCATTATCATACTGTGCTCTTTTCGTTTTTGCTTCCTGCGTTTTTATTATTCCCTTTGTTTCATCTACATCAGAAAACTTAGCAAAATCTGGCGTATATCTATTTTCATATTCACCATGACAACCCATTAAATGCAATACATAAAAATTCTTATCACTATTATTATTCATGGCTTCATATAATAAAGGCAATAATTCACCATCAGCACGATAAGATTTCTCATATGACTGTCTAATTCCTGTAAATTTCTTATAATCACAGCGATTAGCATAAGCAAGTGCCACATTTGCCCATTGACCTGAAGTCTCTTGATTAGATAGCCAATACGTTTTATAACCTGCTTTTTTCATGATATCAAATAAATTATTACACTCATACCATTTATTTGTGGCTTCATAATTGTGAAAAGTAAATACTTCACGAAGTGAACCAATAGTATAAGCATGGGGACTGATTACATCTTTAAAAACATAGAGCTCATTATTTTTAGCCATCTTATCCATCTTTGGCGTTGTTTCTAATGGATAACCATATAAACTCATATGACCTTTTGATGTTGACTCACCTAAAATAAATACAATATTTGGTATATCTCTGCCCTTATCCACTATCTGCACATTATTTTGCATATTTGTATAAATTTCACGAAAGGCTATTGCATCTTCTACAGCTTGCTCTACAGGTGCTATAAGCCTTGTAAAAGTCAAACATTCTGTGAGATTTTTCTCAGGTATGATTACATAAAATAAACTATATAAACAAAAATAAGGTAAAAATAAAATAACTAATTTATTATTTAAGTTTACTTTTCTACTTATATAATTTAATAAATAAATGATTAAAGCTAAAGCAATTATAAAAATCAAATAGCTCCAGGAAAAATACATAGTGATAAATTCTATCGTTTCATGAAGATTTGTACCAATGATTACACTTATTATCCCAGCTGTAGTAAAAGTATAATATTTACCAATTATAAATAATTCCATCAAAGATAAAATCATGCTTATACTTAAAATAAAATACTTCAAGCATTTTTTCAATTTACCATGTAGAAAATTTATAATTAATCCCATGAAAATAATCACGCTAAAAGCTTAAATAAACCGCCTATAGCATTTTCATATTGATTATATAAACAAAACAAATATAAATATGGCATAAAATTGAATATCATCATTAAACTAATAAAGAAAAACTCTTGTTCTATGACTTTAAATATTTTTTGCAACATAAATCTATTATTTTTGCAGGGCTTAATATTATATTTTTAAAACCATTATATATTTTTTTCAAATTTAATTTAAATTTATCTATTAAAATCAATTATAACGTCCTCTTATAAAAATTAAAAAATCCTTAGTATACTGTTTTATTATACTAAGGATTTTAGATTTTGCTATATATTTTTTAGTTTTTTATTATTTATTATTAAGAAATTCTGCTACTTTTTTCATTGCAACTTCTGCAGCATCAATAGTTTTTACAATATCATCATCACTATGAGCGCCAGACATGAACAATGTTTCAAATTGAGATGGAGCAAGATATATTCCCTGTTCAAGCATAGACATGAACCATACGCCAAAAGCTTCTTGATCAGAGCTTTCAGATGTAGCATAGTCATATACATCATTTTCATTGAAGAATACACCAAACATTGAACCTGCTTGATGAAGTTGTACTTTTACACCTGCATCTTTAGCTGCTTTGGCAAAACCTTGTAAAACATGTTTTGTTTTAATAGATAATTCACGTGTATAATCAGCTTTACCCCATGCTGGTCAGCAGAAATTATATCAAGTGTAGCAATACCAGCAGTCATAGCAAGTGGATTTCCACTCAATGTACCAGCCTGATAAACTGGGCCTTTTGGTGATACACAATCCATGATTTCACGTTTACCACCATAAGCTGCTACAGGAAGACCACCACCTATAATTTTACCTAAGCAAGTCAAATCAGGTCTAATTCCATAAGCTGCTTGAGCACCATTTAACGCTACTCTAAAGCCACACATTACTTCATCAAAGATGAGTACAGTACCATGTTTTTCTGTTTCTTTGCGAAGTGTAGATAAGAAGCCTTGTTTTGGAAGTACAAGACCCATATTACCTGCAACTGGTTCAACGATTACAGCTGCAATTTCATCGCCTTGTTCATTCATCAAATTAACAAAAGCTTCAATATCATTATATGGAACTGTAATTGTATCTTTAGCTGTCCCTTTTGTTACCCCTGGGCTATCTGGCTGACCAAAAGTAGCTGCACCAGAACCAGCTTTTACAAGTAAGCTATCAGCATGACCATGATAACAACCGATGAATTTTACAATTTTATCACGACCAGTATAACCACGAGCTACACGAAGAGCGCTCATTGTAGCTTCTGTACCTGAATTTACCATGCGAATTTTTTCAATAGAAGGCATTAATTCTATTACTTTTTTAGCAAGTTGTGTTTCTAATAATGTAGGTGCACCGTAACTTGTACCACGAGTTGTTGCTTCTTGAATTGCTTTCACTACATTTGGATGAGCATGACCAACTATCATTGGACCCCAAGAACCTACATAATCAATATATTCATTACCATCAATATCATAAATTTTACTGCCACTAGCCTTAGCTATAAAAGGTGGATCACATTTCACTCTAGCAAAAGAGCGTACAGGACTATTTACCCCACCTGGCATAACTTCTTTAGCCTGCGCAAAAGCTTGAGAAGATTTTTCTAAATTAAGCATATATTCATCTCCAATACTTATAAAAATTTTATCAAATATAAGCTATTACTAAGCAAATATTATATCATAAAAGCTATAAACTCGCTTTACTTTCTTATCTATCCTCTATTCATAAAAAATTTTCATTCAATCATTTACCTCATGTGCTGTCAAAAAATCATAACTTCTGTATCACTTTTACTCTTTTGTATATGTTTAAATAAATTGCCTAATATTGGAATATCTCCTAAAAAAGGAATTTTACTCATTTGTTTTGCTTCATCACTGCCAATCAAACCGCCAATTACCATAGTTTGACCATCTTTTAGGCGAACTATTGTATCTGCTGAACGCTTTTGGAAACGATATGCTTTCATATCTTCTACATACATTGGTGAACTTACCTCAGTATGTACTTTTACTGTGATTATACCATCTTCATTTACTCTTGGTGTACATTTTAAAATAATACCAGCTTCACGATATTTTATTGAAGTTGTAGTCGTTGAGTTTGTTGTTGACACAGTAGGCACAGGAACTTCACTACCTATATTAATCACAGCTTCTTTTCCCTGTATGGTAGTGATGTTTGGACGCGCTAAAATATTTGCCTTGCCATCACTTATCAAAGCATCAATCTTAGCAGCATAATAAAATTCATAAGGATAGCCGTCTACACCTTTGCCAAAGCGAATTACCCCAGGAATATTTTCATCATCATTCCATTTACGCGTTACTTCATCTACAGGTAAATAATCTGTTATTTCTTCTTTTGAACCATCTTCATTTATTACTGTATGCTTTACTGTATCATAAGTTATTTCATGCTCTGGTGATTGAGGAAGTTTCGACCATTCCCAGCTCACACCTAAATCTTTAGCAGCATCTTTTTGAATAGCCGTTACTTTCGCTTCTAATGAAACTTGTTTTTGCGGTTTGTCTTGTTCTTGTAAAAAATTTTTTATCTGTTCATATTGTTTCAAAGTTCCATAAAAACTTATTGTATTTTCACTTTCATCAATCATCACTTTATTATTTATGGCTGTTTTTTTATCTTTATCATCTATTTTATCAGGCAAATTACCTGTTAACATCAAATTTATAGTTTGTGCTATTTTATCTAATTCTAAATAATTTATCTGCACTGTATATAAATTTATATCTTTATCTCCTTTGCTTATATAAATGACATTATCTTTAAATTGATACGTATAATTATTATTTTCCGCGATAATCTTTATCATATCTTGAGCATTTATATTACTCAATTTTACAGATACATTTCCTTGTACTTCATCACTTATTACTATATTTAAATTATTTGCTAAAGCTATATTTGTGAGTAAATTTCTAATATCTACATCTACTGCTTCTAATTCATTAGCACTTACAGATACTATATTGCTACAAATTATCCCTAAAATTACAGTCAATAGTATCAAGTATTTTTTAATTAAATTTTTCATCATTAACTCCTAAGCTATTACATTAAACTCTTTAGCTTTAAGTTAAAGGGCATTTTACTTCTTTTCCTGTGCTTTCTTGCAAAATTAAATTATTTTGTCCAATCGCTAAAATTTTTATATCATTTACCATATCACCTTGTCGCACTCTATATATTTTGTCATTTATGCTAAATAAAGCTACTTTATCTTGATTAAAATCCAAAATAGCTTTTAATTTATATACATTTTGCTCATTTTCTATTGATTTTTTTACCTTCTTTTCATTTTGATTTATCGTTGATATTTGCTGTTGCTGTGTTTTCATTTCTATATTTTCATTATTTGTATTTACTTTATTTTTTTGTTTTTCTTCGATTGTCATTATTTTACTATCTGATTTTTCTTCATGTTTCAAATGAAAAAGGATTTTTTATTGTCGATATATCTTTATCCATGTTATAAATCATCTTACTATTTTTATTTTTTTCCTCATCTTCACCATTTGCTGAAATAATCGTATTTTTATTTTCTACTTTTTCACTTACAGCTATTTTTGTTTTTTCTCCACCACTAAAACAATAAATAATAGCTACTATTATTACTAATATACATATTATTACCTGTTGCCATTTCTTTGGTAAATTATTCAATTTTTGAAGTTTTTCTCGTATAAATTCTTTATATTTCACCATAATAAACCTCTTTAAAAATGACAAAAAGAGGATACATTTGTATCCTCTTTCTAAAATCAACTGCAAAAATTAAAAATTATTGTTTAGCTTTTAATTCTTGAAGTTTAGGTCCCATTATGCGTTTGTAAGCTTCTACACCTGGTTGGTCAAATGCGTCAACATTTGCAAATTCACCTTCGTAAGCAACGGACATAGCAAGCATGTATAAGAGTTCACCTAAATGATAAGCATTCATTTCAGGTAAGCTGAATAATGCATTGAAACGTTTGTTAGAAGCAAGAGCATCAGCATTGGACTGACGAGCAACTTCTAAAGCGTCACCCATTGTTACGCCAGAGATATCAGCAAGTTTTTTAACTTCTGGGAATACGTTAGGAATTACTAAATCATTTTCCCATTTTTCTACACGAATGAACTGAACAACTTTATCAAGCATACCTTCTTGATGTTGTTGAGTCTGAGAGTGCATGTCACGTGTACCAAGAGCAACAACTGGAGTACGACCATAGCATACTTCATTGCCTTCTTTGTCGAATTGTTTTCCTAAAGATTCAGCTAATAACTGAATGTACCACATGGATAAGGATTCAAGATAATCGCCATATGGCATCATAACTTCAATATGACGACCATATTTTTCAGAAGCGATGTATTTTAAAGCAGCATTTAACATTGCTGGGTTTTCCCAAACATTGTCAGATTTACAAGCTTCGTCCATATCTCTTGCACCGCGTAAGAATTCATCAATATCAAAGCCAATGCAAGCAGCTGTTGTAAGACCTACATCTGTAAATACAGTGAAACGTCCGCCAACTCCGTCTGGTACAGAGAATTGTGGCCAGTTATGGTCAATAGCCATCTGTTTTAATAATGTTGGTTTTTCAAGGTTAGGATCAGTTACTGCTACAACTTCTACTTCAATCTGTGGATTTTTCTTCAATGCATCATAAACTACCATGAAGTTAGACATAGTGTCGAGTGTTCCACCAGATTTAGAAATTACGATGAGCATTACTTTATAGTTGCGTTTGTAATGAGTTTTTGTAATTTCTGCGCAATCTTCAAGATTATCAATTAAATCTTTTGTACGACGTGGGTCAATATTGTTACCGCTGAAATAGAATTTTGGATAACCATTTCTTTCTTCAGTGGATTTGCTATTCCAGAATTCACCACATTGAATATCGAATAACACTTTGTTACCAAGATAAGAACCACCGATACCTAAAGAAACAACTGCATCTACACGATTTCTTACAGATTCACGTAAATCTTGAAGACGTTTCATAGATTCAGGAGAATTCAAAGGTCCTTCTTGAATATATGGGCACTGGCTAAATAATACTTTTTCAGGTTCACCATCTTTGGATAAATGACCTTTGATTACGCCAGTTTCACGCATTACATTCATTGCTTTATGAGCTTCTTTTAATTTTTCACCAAAAGCTTCGATATCAGCTTTAGTTACTTTACCTTCGCCAAATAAGTTATCATAGTCAAAAGTAAAGCCAGATTTCAATTTGATACTCATGTTTTTATTTCCCCCTTAACTAAAACATATAGCCTATCATAAAATAGAACTATCCAAAATATCAAAAAAATATATTTGAATAGTCCTATTATATCATATTTAGTTTTTATTGACGATTAATTATGCACTTATAAATATCAAATATACTTTATATATTTATTAGCCACGAATAACTGCTAAAACTTCTGCTGTTTTTTCTTCAAGAAGTTTTTTATCGCCACGAGTTTCTACATTAAGACGAACAACTGGTTCAGTGTTGGAAATACGAACATTGAATCTCCATTCAGGATAATCTACACTGAAACCGTCCATTTTGCAAACTTCGCCAGTAGAACCATATTTTTCTTCAATTGCAGCCATAACAGCTTTTGCATCTGCTACTGTGCTATTGATTTCACCGCTGATTGGATAACGTTCCATGCGTTCTTTGAGCATTTCAGACATTTTACCTTCAGCCTGGCATAATAATTCAGCAACTAAAAGCCATGTAATCATACCGCTATCGCAGAAGGAGAAATCTTTGAAGTAGTTATGTGCAGACATTTCGCCGCCATAAACAGCATCTTCTTTACGCATGCAATCTTTAATAAATGCATGACCGCTCTTACACATAACAGGTACACCGCCAGCTTCTTCAACAAGTTCAATTGTATTCCAAGTGAGGCGTGGATCATAGATAATTTTAGCACCAGGATTTTTATTTAAGAATGCTTTTGCTAAGAAACCAACGATATAGTAACCTTCAATCATGTCGCCATTTTCATCAAAAATAAAGCAACGGTCAAAGTCACCATCAAAAGCAACACCTAAATCTGCTTTTTCTTCACGAACAACTTTTGCAGTAGCTTCGCGGTTTTCCATTAATAATGGATTTGGTACGCCATTAGGGAATGTACCATCTGGATTGTTATTTACTTTTATAAAGTTAAATGGTAAGCGTTTTTCGAGTTCATCAATAGCTGGGCCAGCTGCACCATTACCAGAGTTTACAACAATTTTTAATGGTTTTAAAGCACTCATATCTACATAAGTTAATAAATGGTCGATATAATCTTTCATAATATCAACTTCGATAACTTTTGCAGGTACTTCTGCTGGTGTACCAAGTTCACCAGCCATAACTTTAGCTTCAATATCTTTAAGACCAGTATCGCCACTGATAGGACGAGCTTCTTTACGAACTAATTTTAAACCATTATATTCTTTTGGATTATGACTAGCAGTAATCATGATACCACCATCTAAACCAAGATGAGCTGTTGCAAAATAAATCATTTCAGTACCACACTGACCGATATCTACAACTTCACAACCCATTTCAGTAAGACCGAGTTCTAAAGCTTTTTGAATATCTGACCAGAAAGTCTGATGTCATGACCTACTGCAACTCTTTTAGCATTAAATAATGTTGGAAATACACGACCAATTCTATAAGCTAATTCTTCATTAACTTCTTCTGGGAATTTTCCACGAATATCATATGCTTTGAATGCTGATGATTTTAATTCCATATTTTTCACCTCAATAAATTTATAAATCTATAAATATAATATTATTATTCATCAAAATTAGCAATCTATTTTTATTTTCTTTTCAATTTATATAAATATAAGAAAACTTTTTCTTATGCAAATCAACTGATAATTTGTGTTCATAATACTTTTTCAACAAAGACTTTCTTGTAATATAAAAAGTTATCATAAGTGGCACACATGAACCAATCCATGCCATAGGATTTGCCCAACATGCACCGATATAACCAAATGCATCAACTAAAAATAGACCAGCTGCTGCTCTCATCACCAATTCCATGATACCTGCAAAAGTAGGAATAATGCTTTGTCCTAAACCTTGCAATGTATAACGATAAAATAAATAATAAAAGATAAAATTAAATAGCATGAACCATTTACAATCAAATAAATATGACCATATTCCACTACTTGTTCTTGCCCATCGCCCACAAATAATCTAATCAAGATTGGACCTAAACAAATATTCATCATTCCTGCTAAAATACTAAAACCACCTGACATTAAAATACATTTATTAACGCCAGTCTTTATTCTATCCATACGACCTGCACCATAATTTTGAGCTGTATAAGCTGCCATTGCCATGCCAAAAGACATAAGTGGCATAACAGCTATCATATCTATTTTTTGAGCTGCTGCATATGCTGCTACAGCGACTTCACCTAAATTATTCAAAGGGACTTGCAAAATAATAGCACCGATAGCGATGATAGAAGCCTGAAAACCCATAGGAAGTGCTACTTTCAAATGTTGTATAGCTATTTCTCTAGAAATCTTTAAATCTTTCAATTCAAAATGTAATAGAGGTATTTTCTTTTTAATATAATATACACAACAACCGCCATTGATTAATTGTGCTAATACAGTTGCAAAACCTGCACCTTGAATACCCCAGTTAAATACACCGATAAAAACTACTTCTAAAATGATGTTTAATACACAACCTAAGATTAAAAAATAAAGTGGTGTTTTACTATCTCCTAAAGCGCGAATTAAATTAGAAGACATATTAAACATCATTGTAGCTACAATTCCTAAAAAAATTACAGTTAAAAAAGTACATGCCATATCCAATACTTCTGGTGGTGTCTGTAAAAAAATAAGTGCAGGGCGAACCATTATCACGCCAAAAATAGTTACAATAACAGTTGTAATAGCACTCAAAACTACACAAGCTGCTGCACTTTTTTTCATTCCTTCTTCATCTTTTGCCCCGAAACGCTGTCCTGTGCAAATAGATAATCCAGCTGTAAAACCTATTACAAATCCAATCATAAAGAACATCAAACAGCCACTACAACCTACAGCTGCTAATGCACTTACACCAAGTAAACGACCTACAATTAAAGTATCACTTAATAAATATAATTGTTGAAATACATTACCTACAATAAGTGGCAAAGTAAACATCAAAATTAATTTGGCAGGGCTACCTGTAGTTAAATCTTTTACCATAATATCACCGTCCTTATGTATCAATCCATTTGAAAAACTTCAAATGGATTATAGCTATCTATCTATATATTTAGTTACAAAAGTTCGTAAATTTTCTTGCAGATAAATTGCTGTAAATTCTAAAGCCTGCGATGATGGCGCTAAGCGATTATAGTGAAAAACTTTTTCTTTATTCACCATATAATCGCAAGGATATGGTATTACATCTACACCTAATTTATTAAAATTAACAACTGCTCTTTCCATATGAAAAGCTGATGTTACAAGTAAAGGCTGTTTATACTTTCTTGATTTTAAAATATTAGTACTATACTCTGCATTTTGTGTTGTATTTAAGCTACGGTTTTCTAATAAAATCATATCTTCAGATACACCAAGTTCTTTCAAAATGCGTCTGGCAATATCTGCTTCTCTACCACTATCTTCATAAATTTGTCCACCAGATACAATAATTGGTATACCTAATTTCTTCTGTAAGCGAACAGCTGTAAGTAATCGATTTGCTGGTATACTGCATAAAGTCCCTGTTCCAGTAACATCTGGCGTATCGCCTGTAGCTCCACCACCTAAAACAATAATTACATCTGCATTAGGTAAATGTTTTGGTGGGTCATAAGCATCTTCTAATCTACCAATTAACATACTTGCTACATAAGAAGTTGATGCTAAATAAAAAATAAATGATAACAAATGTAATAGCTATTGCTAGTCTTGTTTGTTTTCTTTTTTATACAAACAA
>ENA-OQIO01000172-OQIO01000172.1-human-gut-metagenome-genome-assembly--contig:-NODE-172-length-32691-cov-6.337428_pt1 | contig 32691 bp, 46 predicted proteins | sample MGYA00242573_ERZ504737 | MGnify/ENA primary metagenome ERZ504737 (study PRJEB26092, sample SAMD00036203) | human gut metagenome | host: Homo sapiens | study: EMG produced TPA metagenomics assembly of...
CATGAGAAAAGAAAGAAACACTTAGGATGCTGATAATGTCAAACGTTAAAGCATGGGAATATTTAATAGGTGTAGGATTTTGCGTTTTTCTTCTGGCTTTGATTAGTAATTGTTTTTTTCTATTTATTATTCCGTTTAATGCAAAGGAAATAGTGACTTTTATCGTTTCGTCAATAATTGGCATTATTCTATCTTTGTTAATTGGTTCTATTCTTGCAATTTTGTCAAAAAATCAAATGAGTGTTGGACCTATTACAGCACCTGTTTCTATGATAATTGGTTTGCTGCCGATGTTCTCGGCTATGAACAGCGAACTTGAAAAAATTGCTAAAGGCATTTATTCCTATTATGTCAGACAGATGTTTGTCACCCGGGAGTTAGAGAACAGTGTAAATAGCTGGTTAATACTATTAATAAATTTCTTGGTTTTGTCTTTGGTATTTGCTATATTTTATAGAATTAAAGGATTAAACAATGAGTAAAATTTTTAATCGATACGAACACTATAAAACGCCATTTGGAGAAATGATTTTTGACAGGCAAACGCATTCTTTGCTAAATAAGGAAACACACGAGGTAAATTCCAACGAAATAAAGACATCGCCTAATGATGTATTATTTGCAATATTCCCGAATCAAATTCTCTCACATATACATCTACCTTCTTGGCTTATTACTGTTTCGATTATATCGTCATTCATTTTATTCATAGTATTGGCGGTTTTGTTTCCTAAATGGATCTATCCTTTTCAAAAAAAAGACTTTTGGCCTGTAATATTTATTGAATTACCTATTTTGATTGTATCAATTTTATTACATGAATTATCGCATGCCGTTATTGCTACTGGTTACGGAGGATTCGTTGCAGAAATTGGAATTAGAAAAATAAAATATGGATTTAAATATTATACAAGAGTGTTTTGGGGGAATGTGCCTATAAATAATAAAATATGTTTTTTGCTCGGCGGTATTGCAATGAATATGTGGTTGTCTTCGTTTGGGTGTTTTATAGTATATAGATATAAATTGGTATGTGGCTTTTTTGTTTATATTACAAATGTTTTACTGGTAATGCTGAATATTATACCACAAAAAAAGTTGAATTCGGATGGGTATCAAATAGTTGTTCAATTACAGAAATATAAAAAAAATAATCTTAATATCTTTAGGAAAAAATAAAAAAATGCTGACATTTGCAAACAATGCAGCATCTATTATCACCACACGAAAAGGTGCGCTTGCGGTAATGCCGACACTTGAAGAGATAAATGCATAGTAGGATGGTCATCCCATTGATTATAGAAAGAGTGTAGAACAAGTAAAAATGATCTGCACTCCTTTATTATGAGCATATCAAAATCCTCACAGCATATTCCAAATATTAATTGTAGGCTACTTAGAAAGAGCCGCAGAACTCCTGCTTAGGAATGTCGCATAGAAAAGCTGTACAATGGATTTGCACCATTGTAGAGACAACACTCATTCCCACTATGATAACATCCGCAAATGGGATCACTACAGCCACTATAGCAACAACTACATTTAATATAGAACCGATCAAAAATACAATCCATGTGCTTTTTCCAAGGCTTGCGATATCGTTGTGTCCACGGCTTCCGACCACATCACTTACAGACGTACACACCTGATAAGTTACCATAAATGTAAGAACAGCTGCTGCAACAGAAAACAGCATCGCAAAAAGAACGTTAAATGATGTAAGACTCGATATTATATTGCATACAAGTGAGATGATACTGAGCACAAACGCATTGGCACATCCGTTTATGTCTTTTCCGGCATTATAAAGTCCTACCAGATAAATGATTGATAGGACAATCGAGCAATAGTTGCCAGCAGATTGATGATCGGAATGACAGACAGCACGCTGCATATGATAAAGGCAGACCTGTGCAATAAACATTTTTTGCAGTCCTTCGGACGCATTTCCATAATTATTCATAGTGAAAACTCCTTTTCTTGATGATATGAGGGTCAAAATGTATTTTGTCCCTCATGATTAATCAGATATACCCTTTAATCATAATATAAATATATCAGTAACCCGGATAGAAGTAAATCCCAAGTTAAAGTTATATTTCTTAAACAAATCTTAATATGTTACATAATTGGATTTTAATGTTACAATTGATACAATAAGATCAACATAAAACTTCCGGAGGCAATTATGTATAAAGTATTAGTATGTGATGATGAAAAAGATATTGTATCAGCAATCAGCATTTATTTGACCAGCGATGGCTACGAGGTAATCCCGGCGCGAAACGGGCTGGAGGCGCTCGATATAGTAAAACACAATGATGTGCATCTTGTCCTGATGGACATCATGATGCCTGTCATGGACGGCATAGAGGCAATGGTGGAAATCAGAAAAATCTCTAATGTGCCGGTCATACTGCTCACTGCCAAAAGTGAGGACACTGACAAGGTACTCGGGCTCACGGTCGGAGCAGACGACTATGTGACGAAACCGTTTAACCCGGTAGAGTTGCAGGCAAGGGTGAAGTCACAGATCAGGAGATACATGCTTCTTGGCGCAGGCAATACAAGCGCAGGAAAGCTGGTAATAGGCGGCATTGAGCTCGATGACAAATCAAAGACGGTGACAGTTGATGGCGAGGCAGCAAATCTCACACGTACAGAGTACGATATTTTGAAGCTTCTCATGGAGCATCCGGGCGAGGTGTATTCGCCGAATCAGATATATGCAAAGGTCTGGAAGGATGAGCCGTATGGGACAGAAAACACGGTGGCGGTACATATCCGTCATCTCAGAGAAAAGGTTGAGATAAATCCGGCTGAGCCAAGGTACTTAAAGGTCATCTGGGGACGCGGATACAAAATTGACGCTGAATAGGTGCATGCTTGATACAGCTTTGTCAAGTGAAGCACTATAAAATGGAAGGTGAATGATATGAAAAAAATATCAAGAAATCTGTGGCTTAAGCTGGCGGCATTTATAGTATGCTCGGTCATGGCGGCAGGGCTTGTTGTAACAACGTTAGTTGCAGTGTATACAAACAATTATGAAAGTACAGCACAGCTAAGGGATGAAATTCATGCGAATATTGCAGGAGCCTATAGCAGACAGATGGTGTACAATTATGAATCCGGTGATGACAATGCATTTTCGCAGATGATGGACGATACAAATCTGCAGGCCGCAGTGGTAAAGAGCAATGAAACATCAGAGGACAAGGTAGATGTAAAATCTGATGCAGCAAAGGTGTATTCAAGTGTGGATGAAATATCAAATCCGGATTATATTTTTAGCTACAAGGCAAAGAACTTAAAGTGGAACAGGCTATCATATCTGTGGGATGCAATGAGCGGCAGCTATGAAGAGTCAGACGATGCATCAAACAATATGAACAGTGAGAGAATCAGCTCAATCATGTATTCCAAGACAAATGGGCTCTTTTATCTGTGCCTGAATGATGGTACCGCTTATGTCATTCCAAAGGTGAGGGTGATGACAGGCTCTAACGATAACAGCTCGCTTGGCTTATATAAGGCAGTTGAGAAAACCGATGAGAATGGAAATAATTACTTTGCCTACGAGGAGATGTTTACAGGCCAGTCACTCGATATTACAGCTTTGCCGAGTGGAAAAATGTAAAGTGCTATGATGAAAAAGGAAATCATATAAAGTGTGGCATGAATCTGAGTGATGACGGCGATTCGCGCTTTGATAGTGACGGCTCTTACTACGATTATGATGAGGATATTTATTATGACAGCTACGAAATCATAAAAGTGGTGGAGCAGGTGAATGAGAGCTATGAGCTTTTACCGGATACCTTTAATATATCGGATACCGGAATTGTGTACTATCCATACACCCAAACGGAAGATAAGCCTGAGTACTATTATGTGTATGCAAAGCTTCCGCAGCAGCTTCAGGAAAAGGGCGATTACTTCAATCAGGCAGACAGCTTACTTGACGTCATGGAATTTACAGAGGCTCATTTGAGTGTATTGTTTGTCATATTTATACTTGGTTTTGTGATTACAGCGGGGTATCTGCTGACAGTTGCCGGAAAACGTGAGGATTCGGAAGAAATTAAATTACGATTATATGACAGGCTGCCGTATGAGGTGATGCTTGGAGTGACAATGTTTGCAGACTTTATGGTATTTCCGGCGGGCTTTTTACTTATAAAGCAGCTTCCGGTGGTGGCACTCATTTGTCTGGCGGCAACCATGGTTTCGCTTGAAGCAATCCTGACAACATACGTAAGAATCAGGGCACATGAGTTCTGGAAGCATACACTGTGCTACTATGTTGTTAGATTTTTCTTAAAGCCTGTCAAAAAGCTATGCAGGATGGTATTTGCTCCAATCAGATACGGCTTTTCATGGATAGAAAGAAATGTACCGCTGTTTCTGATCAGTATGCTGGCATTCGGCCTTTTATGTCTGCTTGAGCTTATAGGTTTTGGCTTCATTGTAAAGATTATAGAGCTTGCGCTGCTTATCACATTCATCATGCAGTATGACAGGATAAGATGCGCCGCAAAGGCAATAGCAAACGGTGATTTTTCACAGCCGGTTGATACATCAAGGCTTATGCTGTTTTTCAGAAAGCATGGAGAGGATTTGAATAATGTGAGCAATGGAATAGAGGCGGCGGTCTCTGAAAAAATGAAGAGCGAGCGCTTCAGGACGGAGCTCATCACAAATGTGTCGCATGATATCAAGACACCGCTCACCTCGATTATCAATTATGTGGACCTGTTGCAGAAGGAGGACATAGATAACGAGAAGGTACGCGAATATCTTGACGTTCTCGACAGACAGTCATCACGTCTGAAAAAATTAATTCAGGATTTACTCGAAGCGTCAAAGGCATCTACGGGCAGCATAAATGTAGAACTTGAGGAACTGGATGCGGCTGTTATGTTATCACAGGTAGCCGGGGAATATGAAGAAAAATTCAAGAAAAATAATCTTGATTTAATTATTAAAAATGACGTTACGCCTGTCATGATTCAGGCAGACGGACGACATCTGTGGAGAGTGTTTGATAACCTGATGAACAATATCAACAAATACGCCCAGCCTGGCACGAGAGTGTACATTGACATCATTCCAAAGGACAGCGGAGCCATCATAACCTTCAAGAATGTATCAGCTACACCGCTTAATATTTCAAGCGATGAGCTTAAGGAGCGTTTTGTCCGTGGTGACAGCTCGCGAAACACCGAGGGCAGCGGACTGGGACTGTCTATTGCAGAAAGCCTTATGAAGCTTATGAATGGTACTTTGGAGCTGACTGTGGACGGTGATCTTTTTAAGGTGACTCTGGAGTTTTAGACTTTTTAAAACAATATTATGATACCTATTGACCGTCTAATCATATTATATATTGAACTTATAAGACATAAGAAACAATAAAATCCGGGGCAATGCCCCGGATTTTAAGTCATTCTTTGAGGTTTCAATTCTATATAGAACAAGATCTCTTCTTGTACCAATTTCTACATCATGCTGCTCCATATAGTATAACCCCCTCTTTATGAATATTTGAATAAAATGGATAATTTACTACCCACTTATTAAAAATCTCTTCACTTTTGGCAATTGGTTTTATGTCAATGTCATGATCCAGATTAAAGTCATATGTCATATAGGAAAGCTTCTCACCATAAGATTTAAGTTCAATATCTGACATATCAACCAAAATCATAATATCTATATCTGAGTCGGGTCTGAAATCGCCTCTGGCATACGAACCATATAAAATAATCTGTCTGACATGTGAACCATAAATTTTTTTGATTTCTTCAATGTATTGTCCAATAAGATTATACATAGCATTTGGCATATGCTACCCCTCCTTAAAAATAATCTTCACTCTACTATTTTATTATACCATATATTAAAAAAATGCATTTTATATTTTACCACAAAAAGTCGGTATAAAAATCCGGGGCATCTGCCCGGCCTTTACACGCAAACATTTCAATTGTGTAAGCGTAATATTATTATGTTTTCCATCTATGCTCTATATCACATGTTTCATATTAGATGTGTAATATCACATATAGCCATTCAATAATATAGACGTGATTTAATTTCCCGATATCATCTCCAAAAACCTCTCATGAATCCGTGTATCATCATCAAGCTCCGGATGAAAAGCCAGCCCAATCTGGTTCTTATACTGCACACCGACAATTTTGCCGTCATACTTGGCGAGCACATGTACATCATTTTTGGCGGAGTCGTCAATAGCCTCCACATATGGCGCCCTGATAAATGTCATGGTAAAGTCGAAGCTATTGTCAAACCTTGCTGTAGCCTCAAAGCTTCCAAGCTGTCGGCCGTAGGCATTTCTTTTAACAGTGACAGGCAAAGTGCCGAAATATACGTTGTCATCGTTGCTGATATGTGAAGCTAAAAGGATAAGACCGGCGCAGGTTGCAAGCACCGGAAGTCCGTTTGCGATTCTTTCCTTAAGCTCATCAAACATATCAAGCTCACGGAGCAGCTTGCCTTGCACAGTGCTCTCGCCTCCAGGCAGCACGAGTCCGTCTAAGTCACAGATATCTGATTTTTGGCGCAGCTCTACACATTCGCACCCAAGAGATTCAAGCATGCGCTTGTGCTCAATAAACGCTCCCTGAACAGCTAAAACACCAATCTTAAGTCCTGATTTCATTTTATTTGCCTCTTTCTTCCATGATGATTTTAATCTCGCTCTCGTTGATTCCGACCATAGCCTCACCGAGATCCTCAGAAAGCTCTGCGATGAGTTTTGCATCAGTAAAGTTTGTCACAGCTTTTACGATAGCGGCAGCTCTCTTGGCAGGATCGCCTGATTTGAAGATACCTGAACCGACGAACACACCCTCAGCACCGAGCTGCATCATAAGAGCCGCATCAGCCGGAGTAGCCACACCGCCTGCCGCAAAGTTTACAACCGGAAGCTTGCCGTTGTCATGAACGAATTTGACCAGCTCGAAAGGCACCTGAAGATTTTTAGCTGCCTCGAAAAGCTCATCCTCACGCATGGAAGTTAGCTTAGCAATCTCAGAATTCATCTTTCTCATATGTCTGACAGCCTGCACGATATCACCTGTACCGGGCTCACCCTTTGTACGGATCATGGAAGCTCCCTCGTTGATACGGCGGAGAGCCTCACCGAGATCTCTTGCACCACATACGAAAGGCACCTTGAAATCTCTCTTATTGATATGGTACACATCATCAGCAGGTGAAAGCACCTCAGACTCATCAATGTAGTCAATCTCGATAGCCTCAAGTATCTGAGCCTCCACGAAGTGACCGATACGGCACTTTGCCATGACGGGGATGCTGACAGCCTCCTGAATGCCCTTGATCATCTTAGGATCGCTCATTCTTGAAACACCGCCTGCGGCTCTGATATCAGCAGGGATTCTCTCAAGCGCCATAACAGCACATGCACCGGCAGCCTCGGCAATCCTGGCCTGATCCGGAGTCGTAACATCCATGATGACACCGCCCTTGAGCATCTGCGCAAGCCCTTTGTTGAGTTCGTATTGAGTATTCTTATTGTTTTCCATTTGTTAAATCTCCTTTTGTTTTTTGCATTGTTCACGCCAGCCATATATCATGGTTGCAATATTACGCCACATCTGGTAATATTAAAATATTCAAAATAAGGAAAATAAAAATGCCAGAAAGCGGTGAATCAAATGCTGACCTACGACCTCACAAAAACAGACGGGCCACTCTACAAATGCCTGTATGAGTGCATCAAAAACGATATATCACAGGGAAAATTAAGCTCCGGAGAGAAAATGCCATCAAAGCGTACCCTCGCCAAGAATCTGGGGGTTAGTACCATTACGGTTGAAAATGCATATGACCAGTTGATAGGCGAGGGCTATATGTTTGCAAGGCCCAAGAAGGGCTATTTCATAGCCGATGTGTCAGATATCAGGGTAATCAAGGCACCGGTGCAGAAGGAGCTTAGCATAAAGCTGCCACCTGAGCAGGATGAAAGCATATTTGACTTCTCATCAAACAGGACAGATTCAGGCAACTTTCCGTTTTCCATATGGGCAAAGCTCATGCGAGAGACGATTTCCCTTAGGGAACAGGAGCTTTTGTCGGTGTCGCCGTGTGGCGGAGTGAGAGAGCTTAGGGAAGCGATAGCAAGCCATCTGTCATCGTTTCGCGGTATGAATGTGGACCCGGACCAGATAATAGTCGGAGCGGGAACAGAGTATCTGTACGGACTGCTTGTGAAGCTTTTGGGTACGGACAAGGTATATTGCGTGGAGGATCCGGCTATAAGAAAATCAGCCAGATATACGAGTGCAACAATGCAAAATGTCTGCCGGTGCAGATGGATGAGCAGGGCATCAGCGTGGAGCTTATAAAGAAAGCGAACGCGCAGATAGCACATATCAGCCCGACACACCATTTCCCGACAGGAATCACGATGCCTGTGAACCGCCGCTATGAGCTTTTGGCATGGGCCAACGAGAGCAGTGACAGATACATCATAGAGGATGATTACGACAGTGAGTTTCGCATGAACGGACACCCGATACCGCCCATCCTCTCGATTGATGCGTGTGAAAAGGTCATCTATATAAATACATTTTCAAAATCTCTCACATCCACCATCCGAATCAGCTACATGGTGCTGCCGGAGCATCTGGCAAATGAGTTTTACAGGAGGCTTTCATTTTACTCATGTACGGTATCCACCTTTGAGCAGTACACGCTGGCACGATTTATCAGCGAGGGCTATTTTGAAAAGCACATAAACAGGATGAGACTGCACTACGGCAGAAAGCGCCAGAGCGTGCTTTCGTCCATAAAAAGCTGCTTCACTGAAAAGAAATGCAGGGTAATAGAAAATGACTCCGGACTGCATTTTATCATACAGTTTGACACAAACCTTCCGGACAAAACAGTTGAAGAGCTACTATTGAAAAAAGGTATAAAGCTTCAGGCGATTACCCATTTCAACCTGAGTAAGCCAAAGGAGGACAGGCATCAGTTTATTATCAATTACTCAAATATTGATGCAGACAGGATAATGGACAAGCTTCTGATTATTAAAGAGACCATAAATTTGACATAGATTTTACATACATCTGATAGAGCATTTTACAAAGCATCCATATAATGTATTCTCGAAGACAAGAAATTTATTACATGTTGCAGGAGATACAAATGGAGAAAAAAATCAAAATTCAGGTTCGCGACCTGAATCTGTATTATGGCCAGAATCATGCACTGCATGGTGTCAATATGGACATAAAAGAAAACAGCGTGACAGCGCTGATCGGACCGTCAGGATGTGGTAAGTCTACATTTTTAAAGTGTATCAACAGAATGAATGATCTGGTTGACAACGTCAGAATCGAGGGAAGCATAGAGATAGATGGTGAGAATATATATGCACCATCAGTCGATACAACCGTACTTCGCAAAAAGGTCGGCATGGTTTTCCAGCAGCCAAATCCGTTCCCGATGAGCATATATGACAATATCGCATATGGCCCGAGAGTGCATGGCATCAAGGATAAAAAGATACTCGACCAGATAGTCGAGGAAAGTCTTCAGGGTGCTGCGATATTCAATGAAGTTAAAGATAGATTAAAGAAATCTGCTATGGGACTTTCGGGTGGACAGCAGCAGAGACTGTGTATTGCGAGAGCGCTTGCCGTACAGCCGGAGGTGCTTTTGATGGATGAGCCTACATCAGCGCTCGACCCTATCTCTACTTCAAAGATAGAGGAGCTCATGGAGGATTTAAAGAAAAAGTACACAGTTGTGGTTGTAACACATAACATGCAGCAGGCAGTGCGTGTGTCAGACGATACAGCATTCTTCCTTGTGGGAGATATGGTTGAGTTTGGTGACACAAAGACAATTTTCTCATATCCACAGGACAAGAGAACAGAGGATTACATCACAGGGAGGTTTGGTTAATGAGGATCGAAATTCGACGAGCAGCTTAAGAAGCTGAATGAAGAATGATGTACATGGGAAGCATGATTGAGGAGTCAATCCAGAAAGCAATCGAGGCATTTATACATCAGGATGCCGATAGCGCCAAAGCCATCATGGAGGGCGATTCAGAGATAGACAGAGAGCAGAAAAAGATAGAGAGCCTGTGCTTTAATCTGCTCATGCAGCAGCAGCCTGTAGCAAGAGACCTTAGAACAATTTCTGCAGCGATGAAGATGGTTACTGATATGGAGCGTATAGGGGACCACGCAGCCGATATCAGCGAGATGACCATTTTGATGAGCAGTGACAAGCCATACAGGGTCAATATAGAGCATGTCAAGAGCATGGCTTCAGAGACAATGCTTATGCTTATCAGGGCAATCGAGGCATATGTTGAGAAGAACAATGACAAGGCTCACATAGTGATGAAGCAGGATGATGTGGTTGATGAGCTTTTTGATAAGGTAAAGGCTGAGCTTATTGATTTCATCAGGGAGCATCCGGAGGATGGTGAGCAGGCAGAGGATCTTCTCATGGTTGCAAAATACTTCGAGCGTATCGGAGACCATGCGACAAATATTGCTGAGTGGGTTGAGTTTGCACTTGATGACAAGGTTCGTAAGTCATGATTTAATTATCATACACAAATGAAAGGTATACATCGAATTGCATGCAATCATGCATCGATGATACCTTTTTACCCTTTAATCATGAAATTTATACAGACGATGGATTTTACATAAATTTTACATAAAACCATCGTCTGTTTTACATTAGTAATGTATAATCGAAAGTAAAAAGCAGGTAAAAATTTTACATAAGATTTTTTGAAATGGAGAAAGCTATGGCACTTATTTATATTGTAGAGGACGATGAGAGCATACGTGAGATAGAGACTATTGCTTTAAAAAACAGTAATTACATCGTCAGTGCATTTGAAAACGCAAAGGAATTTTACAAGAAGCTGGATGAGCTAGTACCGGACCTCATACTGCTTGATGTGATGCTTCCGGATGAGAGCGGCTACGATATCGTGAGAAAGCTCAGAAAACGTCCGGCCACACAGGATATTCCTATTATAATGGTCACAGCCAAGACCACAGAGATGGATATGATAAAAGGGCTTGACGGAGGCGCAGATGATTACATCAAAAAGCCTTTCTCAATCATGGAGCTTATCACAAGAGTAAAGGCACTGCTCAGGAGAACAGCGAAGGAGGAGCCGAAGCTTTTAAAGCTGGATGATCTGGTGATTGACCATGAGCGCCATGTGGTTACAGTGAACAATGAGCCGGTTGACCTTACATACAAGGAGTACGAGCTTTTAAGGCTTCTGATGGGCAGTCAGGGCATAGTCATGACCAGGGAGGTCATCATGAGAAGCGTCTGGGATACTGACTTTGAGGGCGAGACACGTACAGTGGACATGCACATAAAGACACTCCGCCACAAGCTGGGTGACTATGGCAGCAGGATAAAGACAGTCAGAAATGTGGGCTATGTTATAGAATAATAGCTGTTATGATGATTTCTAATATACATAAGCGGAGCGTACAGCATGAAAAAGAAGATTAACTATTATCTGGTAGCAACAGCACTTTTTGTAGCAATTGCCACTATGGTTTCCATGACAGTAATCAACTATTACCTCTTTCAGAAGCAGGTAAAGGAAGACCTGCAGGTCATGGCAGAGACAATAGAAAGCACCGGAATACTAAAACAGGATATAAATGAAATCCCGCAGATTGACGTGGAGGGTATTCGTGTCACCTGGATTGACAAGGACGGCACAGTGCTGTATGACAATCAAAATGATGTGAAAAAACTTGAAAATCATGGCGATAGACCGGAAGTTGAATCAGCATTTGATAAAGGTACGGGAGACAGCGTGAGAACATCAGCCACCATGAACAGCAATACCTTCTATCATGCCATAAAGCTCAATGATGGAACGGTACTGCGTGTCTCCATTGCAGCGAGAAGTATCTGGAACATGTTTGCAAGCAGTATACCTGCCATGCTTATAGTGACGGTTATCATAGTAGGAATATGTGTGGTACTCGCAAAGAGCCTGACCAGAAAGCTCATGAAGCCAATCGAGACACTCGCAGGCAACCTTGAGCAGGCCTCTGTCATCCAGAAAAAGACAGAGTACAAGGAGCTCGTGCCGTTCATGAATGCGATAAGGATACAGCATGAGGCGTGCTTGCCGCGGCAAAGAGCAGACAGGACTTCACAGCCAATGTGTCACACGAGCTAAAGACTCCGCTCACAGCCATCTCCGGCTACGCAGAGCTCATAGAAAACGGCATGGTCGAAAAGGAGCAGCAGATTCATTTTGCCACTGAAATCAGAAGAAATGCACAGCGCCTGCTTTCCTTGATCAATGATATCATAAAGCTCTCGGAGCTTGATTCCAGCGAGGCGCAGCAGGGCTTTGAACAGCTTGATCTGTACGGTCTGGTCAAGGACTGCATGGAAAATCTACAGGTGAATGCCGAGCAGAGAAAAGTAGCACTCAATTTTGACGGCACTGACTGTATGGTACGAGGCAACAGGCAGCTTCTCACGGAGCTCGTTGAAAATCTCTGCCAGAATGCTATCCGCTACAACAATGAGGGCGGCACCGTAAATGTGACGGTACACAAGCTCGGTGGGAAGACAGTTCTCACGGTCGAGGACAACGGCATAGGCATCCCAAAGGATCAGCAGGAGCGCGTCTTTGAGCGCTTCTACAGAGTGGACAAGAGCCGCTCGAAGGAGACAGGCGGCACAGGCCTAGGGCTTGCGATAGTAAAGCATATAGTGGAGCTGCATGATGCAGGGCTTACGCTCGACAGCGAGGTGGGGCGTGGCACAACAATAAAGGTGGAGTTTTAGCTCCGCCTTTTTGCGTCTCCTGCGCCATACCAAGCACACAAGCTCTTGCAAAATCGTGGCGCAGTGTTTATAATCATATGTTAGCAGTGAAAACAAGGCAAGACCAGGAGGAACAGCCATGTATCAGGAAATATCAAAATTACTTATGTACGGAGATTTATCTCAGGATGAGATACTTTATAAATTGGGCCAGCTCTTTGAGCAGTTTGAGGTGGGCGAGTACAACAAGACAGAGCTTGTGCGCGACATCAATACACAGGTCAAGAGAATCTTAAAGGTAGCGACAGACTATGGTTTTGATGACAATCTGTGGCACAACTATCTCACTTTCTTCCTTATGATGAGTGAGAATCCGTTTTCCATCACCTGTGAGAAGGTCGGAGCCAGCGATGGCAGCGTAAATGGGCTTGTGGCAAACGATTTCAGGATTTTTAAGAAGCTTTTCGATTATGATTTCAAGCCAATCGAGTCAGCACTCGGAATAGACTGCTTCACACAGATCAGCAATTATAAGGCCATTGTGAAAAAGGACTTATGTACAATCACAATGTCAGCGAGAAAGTAAGGGCGCTGAGCAAGAAGCTTGAGGCAGCTAAGGACGAGCAGGAGTTCTTTGATGTGGTAACAGGCTTTTACAAGGCATACGGAGTCGGCATGTTTGGTCTCAACAAGGCATTCAGGATTGAGGAGCATCTGGACGGGGGCTTCTCCTTCATGCCAATAAACAATATGGATGCGGTCATGCTCGATGACTGATCGGCTATGAAATCCAGAAGAAAAAGCTCACAGACAATACAGAAGCGTTTGTACAGGGCAAAAAGGCCAACAATGTGCTGCTTTTCGGAGACAGCGGAACCGGAAAATCAACAAGCATCAAGGCTATTGTCAATCAGTATTATGATGACGGACTGCGCATGATTGAGATATACAAGCATCAGTTTAAATATCTGTCAAAGATTATCGCAGCAATCAAAAACAGAAACTACAGATTTATCATATATATGGATGACCTCTCATTCGAGGAGCATGAGATTGAGTACAAGTTCCTAAAGGCAGTTATCGAGGGCGGTGTGGAGACAAAGCCTGACAACATACTGATTTATGCAACCTCTAACCGCCGTCACCTGATAAAGGAGACATGGAATGACCGTAATGACCAGGACAACAGCAATGACAAGCACCACTCAGATACAGTTGAGGAGAAGCTGTCACTTGTAAACCGTTTTGGTGTGACAATCAGCTACTCAAAGCCATCGCAGAAGGAGTTCTTCAACATCGTAACAGAGCTTGCGAGAAAGAGCGGCTGCACACTTTCAGACGAGGAGCTGTGCAGGGAGGCAAACAAGTGGGAGCTCAGCCATGGTGGCATTTCGGGACGTACTGCAACACAGTTTGTCAACTACATTATGGCTAACAATTAAGCAGCAGGCATAAGCATGAAAGGATAGTATATGCTCTACCAGATAAGTAATGGCGCTGTCGCATTTGGCGAGACGTCATTTTGCATAGTATAGATTTTGAAATCAGAAACACAGAAAAGATAGCGATAGTCGGCAGAAACGGCTGTGGCAAGACAACACTTTTAAAGCTCATTTCAGGCGAGGTTGAGATGGAAAAGCTCGACAGCGATGAGAGCGCCTTTATTGCAAAGGCAGGAAACCCGGAGATAGGGTATCTGAAGCAGATTGCGTTTGATGATCCTGATGTGACACTCGAGCAGGAGGTGCGCAAATGCTTCGTGAAAATGGACGAGCGAAAGGCAGAGCTTGCGCGCGCGGCGGCAGAGCTCGAGCATGATTATTCCGATGAAAAGGTAGCCAGATATACCGCGATGGAGGAGGCCTTCAAGGATGATGGCGGCTACTATTATGAGAAGGAATATGAGGTCATGATCCGTAAGTTCGGCTTCTCAGATGATGAGCGCAAAAAGCCAATCCGTGACTTTTCCGGAGGTCAGCAGACCAAGATAGCATTCATAAAGCTGCTTTTGTCAAAGCCTGACATACTGCTTTTGGACGAGCCGACCAACCACCTCGATGTCACGACGATTGAGTGGCTTGAGGGCTATCTGAAGTCGTACCCGAAGGCAGTGGTTGTCGTATCCCATGACCGTATGTTTCTCGACAATGTGGTAGATGTGGTATACGAGATAGAGTACGGCACAGCAAGGCGCTATCCGGCAATTATACCAATTTTATCGCCCGCAAAAAGGAAAACTACGACAAGCAGATGAAGGATCACATCGCCCAGCAGAAGGAGATAGAGCGTTTGCAGCGTATGGTTACGCGCTTCAAGGGCAAGCCGACCAAGACAGCCATGGCGCAGTCAAAGCAGAAGGCTATCGACCGCATGGTGATTATCGAGGCGCCGGACAAGTACGACAACAAGACCTTCCATGCCAATTTCCAGCCCGAAAAGGAGACCGGAAACGATGTGCTTTATACATCAGAGCTTGCAATCGGCTATGACCATCCGCTCTCTGTAGTGTCGCTTGATTTGAAAAGAGGCGAAAAGCTTGGTATACTCGGCGGAAACGGACTTGGAAAATCGACATTTTTAAAGACTATCGTGGGTAAGATCCCTGCACTTTCAGGCGAGTACCGCTTTGGAACCAACGTGCAGATAGGATATTTCGACCAGCAGATGGCCATGTATACAAGCAACAAGACTGTGCTCGATGATTTCTGGGATGAGTATCCGAATCTTACAGAAACCGAGGCCAGAAATGCACTCGGAGCCTTCCTTTTTTCAGGGGAGGACGTGTTCAAGAACGTAAATATGCTCTCCGGAGGAGAAAAGGTCAGACTGGCGCTTTGTAAGATTTTAAAGACCAGACCGAACGTGCTCGTGCTCGATGAGCCAACTAACCATATGGATATCGTAGGCAAGGAAACGCTGGAGAGCATGCTTAAGGACTACAAGGGTACACTGATTTTTGTATCACACGACAGATATTTTGTGAAAAAGGTAGCCACACAGCTGCTTGTGTTCGAGGATGGCACGACCAATCTCTATCAGTTTGGCTATGAGCAGTATCAGGAAAAGCTCGACAGGGAGGCTTCGGAGAGCAAAAATGTATACAGAGGCAATGCGATATTTGGCGGCGCGATAAGCCAGAACGGCGGCAGTCAGACAGGCAGTGATGCAAACCGGAGCACGTCACAAACCGCTGCAGCAGGTAATGTGGGCGAAAGCACCAATGCAAATAGCGCAGCCCAGGCAGGCGGCATGCTGTCTCATCAACCGGCAAGGCATACTACAACCCGGGCAAGGAGCGCTCAAAGATACAAAAAAAGGTCAAAAAGGCCGAGGAGGACCTGGCGGTCAAGGAGGCAAAGCTCGATGAGCTCAAGGCCGAGCTTATGAAGCCGGAGTATCAGTCAAGCTACTCAAAGCTCACGGAAATCCAGAACGAAATAGACGCTCTCGAGGAAGAAATCCTTATAGATATGGAGGCGTGGGAGGAGCTTTCCTCTCAGCTTGAGGCACTTGAGTAGTGTATAAAAAATCATCTGACTTGATGTTTTTTATCTTGATGAAATCCTTAATTATAGCGAAATCAAGTGATTTCGCGTTGGATCATAAATAAAATCTTGATTTTTTATATAAAATGCATAAAAATGATTGATGAAAAAGAAATTTATGGTATAATATTTACATGATACAGACAACGTATCAAATAAACGATAAAGGGGTTGGACATCATGAGAATAACAATTTCAGGAAGAAACATCGAATTAACAGAGGGGCTTAAGCAGGCAGTAGAGGAGAAGCTGTCAAAGCTGGAGAAGTTTTTTAAACCGGACACAGACGTATACGTTACACTCAGCGTAGAAAAGGATAGACAGAAAATTGAGGTTACTATCCCGGCAAAGGGACATGTTATCCGTTCAGAGCAGGTCAGCAGCGATATGTACGTATCAATTGACCTGGTAGAGGAAGTAATCGAGAGACAGCTTCGCAAATACAGAACCAAGATTTCCGCAAAGAAGTATGCACCGGCGATATTCCAGGATGATTTCGTGGAGGCAGACGATGCAGAGGACGAGGAAATCAAGATTGTCCGTACCAAGAGATTTGGTATGAAACCTATGTATCCTGAGGATGCATGCATCCAGATGGAGCTCTCAGGACACGATTTCTTCGTATTCAGAAATGCAGAGAATGACGAAGTAAATGTAGTCTACAAGAGAAAAGGAAATACATACGGACTTATCGAACCGGAATGTTAGACTCTTATTTTTCATCATAATTTAACCTTTTTTTCATAGAAAACCGCAGCCGTTGGCTGCCGGTTTTTTATATTAACCATTTATATAAAATTTATAGTAAATTATCTTGAAAATAGAACAAATATTCGATATAATTATTATAGGTGCTACCACACGTAGACGTGTAGATGGCGGTTCGCTTTTTGCGGGGAGTCTATAGCTCCGTTTACATAGATATGCTCTCATTCGAGAAATCTGATGGAAGGAGGACTTCGCTTATGCTTACAGTCGATACCTTGATTGCAGTGCTCAGTCTCTGTTTAACCTCATTTGGTCTTGGATATGCGATTGGTTCCAATGGCAGTAAGACCACAAAAAAATAACCGCCCCAGCCTGGAAACTGAACGGTTATTTTAACTAAGTAAATGATCAGGCGAACCGTTGTTATAGGTAGCACCTTTTTGTTATCTATATTTTAACATTCATTTCTAATCATGTCAAAATTATTTTCAAATAAATTTTGGATTAAATTTAAAAAAAATGAAATAATTAGAACAAAAACCTAAAAATATAGTACAAATTTATCATTACAAAAATTCTGATATAAAAAGAGCAATATTAAACAAAAACCAACTAAATTAAACCAAAAACCATGTCGTATTTTGTCGAAAACTGCTAATCACCTATCAATATTAAAAATTCTAATAGAAATCTTCAAAATACCAGCACATAACGCGCCTAGAATATTGATATATTATATGGAAAAATTAACCCACCAACAAAAACAAAGAGAAAAATTTCGTAAAAAACGAAAAAAATTTCGAAAGAAAGACAAAAAGAAGTTCTATGAAAAATATAGTTGATGGAGGGGAACAAATATTTGAGAACAATGTACTATGAACAGAAAGGACTTATTAACCTCGATGATATCGTAGATATATTTATTGAGGTGGGAAATATACACAATTACCTGGAAAATGCAGCCTTGCGGATTTTGCTTTTTGGCAATCCTGAGCTGAATTTTTATCAGTGCCGATTATTAGTATTGAAGTACGGAGAATCACTTTCACAGGATGATTTGCACGGGCGGATGGTATTTATGAGAATGATACAGCTGCTGGAAGTTAACACAGTTTAAAATAAGATGAGAATTTCTTTTTTGACCGGGCAACCGGTCTTTCTTTTTTGCACAAATGGTGTTATAATTTTGGAAAAATTATGTTGATTACTCATAGCTTTAAAAAAGAAGCATTGCATTGTGTTTAATTAAGCCAAAGCATGATAATTCAATCAAAGAAAAGAGGACAAAAATGAACATCGTAGTACTTGCCGGAGGCTCAGCACAGAGAGAGATGTTTCCTTCAAGACAGGAAGCATGGTAGCTAAGGCACTCAAAGAGAACGGCCACAAAGTTATATTATTGGATGTATTTATGGGATATAGTGACAGGGAGGAGGACCTGACAGGTATATTTGACCGCGCGGACGAGATAAGCGTGCAGGTCAGCGATATTCCGACAGAGGCACCTGACCTCGCAAAGGTAAAGGCTTCCAGAAAGGACCAGTCACCTTGCTTCTTCGGACCAAATGTCATCAAAATGTGTCAGATGGCGGACATTGTTTTCATGGCTCTCCACGGAGAAAACGGAGAAAACGGAAAGATACAGGCAGCATTTGACCTCTTCGGTGTCAAATATACAGGCAGCGATTATTTAAGCTCAGCAATCGCCATGAACAAGGAGACATCAAAGCAGTTCTTCCTTGCAAACGGTATCCCTACTCCAAAGGGTATTTCCATGACAAGAGCGACCAGACAGGACGATATCACAAAGCTTGACCTGACACTTCCATGCGTGGTAAAGCCATGCTGCGGCGGTTCAACATCGGTGTCACTATCGTTAGGGATGCGGCAGAATTCAAGGCGGCACTTGACGATGCCTTCAAGTGGGAAAATGAGCTGGTTATCGAGGAATTTGTACAGGGCAGGGAGTTCTCTGTCGGCGTTATCGAGGGCAAGGCTCTTCCTATTATAGAGATCGCACCGAAGGAGGCTTCTACGATTATAAGAATAAATACAAGGCGGGCAGTACAGTAGAGACATGTCCGGCCGAGCTTCCTGAGCAGGTGACAAAGGATATGCAGCACTATGCCGAGGAGGTTGCGCGTGTTATCGGGCTTGACACATATTCACGCTCAGACTTTTTGCTCAATGACAAAAATGAGATGTTCTGCCTCGAGGCAAACACACTGCCGGGCATGACTCCGACCAGTCTTCTGCCGCAGGAGGCAGCGGTTATCGGTATGAGCTTTAATCAGCTCTGTGAGCATCTGATTGACATATCTTTGAAAAAATATGAGGTGTAGCATGTCGGATAAGTACATGAAGAATCTTACATTTGCAAATATCGCAAAGGCTTGCGAGGGCACATATATAGGCGATGAGACACAGCTCGATACGACAATCACCGGCGCAGTCATAGACAGCAGACAGGTGAAGGAGGGCTATCTTTTTATCCCGATAAAGGGAGAAAGGGTGGACGGACACAAATTCATTCCGACTGTGTTTGAGCAGGGGGCGGCAATTGTGCTCTCTGAGCATGAGCTGACGGATCCGGCAGGCCCATATGTGCTTGTTGAATCAACCACCGATGCCATGAAAAAGCTCGCGGCATTTTACAGAAAAGCTTGATATCAAGGTGGTGGGTATCACCGGAAGTGTCGGCAAGACCAGCACCAAGGAGATGATATCGTCAGTTCTTGAGCAGAAATACAGCGTCCACAAGACCGCAGGCAATTTCAACAACGAGATAGGCCTGCCACTCACCATTTTCGGAATCAGGGAAAGCCATCAGGTAGCGGTGCTCGAGATGGGCATATCTGATTTTGGCGAGATGCACAGACTTTCTACTATGTCTTGCCCGGATGTCATGGTCATCACCAATATCGCTACTGCCATCTGGAGTTTTTGGGCGACAGGGATGGTGTGCTTAAAGCAAAGACAGAGTGCTTTGAGCATATGATGCCGGATGCGGTCGCAGTGCTGAATGCAGATGACGACAAGCTGGCCACAGTGCAGACGGTAAATGGAAAGCCTGCCATATACTATGGCAAGGAATCAGCTTCAGGCGTTCATAAATCAGTATATACCACAAATATTGAAAACCTGGGCTTCGACGGCATGAAGGCTCATTTTGTCACTCCGGAGGGTGAGTTTGATGCACACATTCACATCCCGGGTGAGCACAATGTATACAATGCCATGGCGGCAGCAGCTGTCGGATTGCAGCTTGGCCTCACAATAGCTGAGATAAAGTCAGGAATCGAGAAAGCAGAGACAATCGCAGGGCGTACCAATTTCATCAAAACACACGGCATGACAGTGATAGATGACTGCTACAATGCAAATCCTGTATCCATGAAATCCTCTATCGAGGTGCTTTCACATGCAAATGGAAGGACAATAGCAGTGCTTGGCGACATGGGTGAGCTTGGAAGCGATGAGAAAAAGCTGCACCATGAGGTAGGCGAAGCAGTTGGAGAGAATCATATCCATACACTTTTTGCCGCAGGAGAGCTTGCAAAGGAATATGCAGCCGGAGCAGCGGAGAAATCATCTGATGTAGACATCCACTATTTCGAGGATAGGGAGACTATGACACAGGAGCTTCTTTCATATGTGAAGGAGGGCGACACCATACTGGTGAAGGCATCACACTTCATGGAGTTTCCGAAGGTAGTCGAGGCTCTGAGTAAGTAAAAATGGATATTCTCCAAGCCTCATAATATTATAAAAGAAAGAGAGAAAAATAATGGCACAGAATCCAATCGTAACAATCACAATGGAAAACGGCGATGTAATCAAGGCGGAGCTTTATCCGGAAATCGCACCAAACACAGTAAACAACTTTATCAGCTTAATCAATCACAACTTCTATGACGGAGTATGCTTCCACCGCGTAATCAAGGGCTTCATGCTCCAGGGCGGAGATCCTGACGGAAACGGCACAGGCGGCCCAGGCTATGAAATCAAGGGCGAGTTCACACACAACGGCTTCAAAAATGACTTAAAGCACACAGCCGGTGTACTTTCAATGGCACGTACATGATACCTGATTCAGCAGGCAGCCAGTTCTTCATCATGCATCAGGATGCACCACATCTCGACGGCGAGTATGCGGCATTCGGTAAGGTAATCGAGGGCATGGATGTGGTAAACAAGATCGCAGAGGTGCGCACAGACTACATGGACAAACCACTTGAGGCTCAGGTCATGAAGACAGTTACAGTTGAGACCTTCGGAGTGGACTATCCGGAGCCGGAGACAGTTTAATGATAATAATTATTGATGAGGCAAGCGCAAAACTTGCCTCTTTTTACTATCATGACGAGATATTAAAGCCACAGTGGAAGCGTGCAGTAGAGATGACATCTGCTCCCGCCGACTACATCTGGATAGTATCAAACAGGCAGCAGAAGCAAATAGCGACTCACTCGGAATAGCATCAGTAGGAGAACCGCAGTGCGGCACGCGCTATGCAGTCGAGAGCCTTGCAGAGCTTGATATTGAGTATCTGGAGCGGGTGCGCAGGCGGTATAATCACATCCCGTGGGACATCGGCGAGACAGACAGGTGCCTGATACGTGAGCTGTCACTGTCAGACCTTCCTGCGCTCTATGAGTCTATGACAAGCCCGGCATGACAGACTTTGTGGAGCCGCTTTACGACTACGAGACAGAGCTTGAATACCAGAAAGCATATATAGAGAACATGTATGGCTTTTACGAGTATGGCATGTGGCTTGTATTTTCCAAGGAAACAGGGAAGCTGATAGCAGGGCAGGGCTTGAGCATGATGAACTGGGCTATATGATAGCGCCGGAATTATGGAACCAAGGCTATGCCACGGAGGTATGCCGCTTCATCATAGACTACGCGCGCGAAAACACAGACTTTGAAGAGCTTTACTGCCGGATAGACGAAAAAAATACGGCATCGGTGCGTCTTGCCAAAAAGCTTGGATTTACAAATAGCGGGCATATGGATGATGATATAAACGCTTCCATATATAGAAAAAACATAAAAAACAATGAAAAACATTGAAAAATATGCAATTAGGCAATAAAATATAAACATAGTTTAACGATTTGGAGGACGAAAAAATGAAGAAATATGCATATGGAGTAGATATAGGTGGAACAACTGTAAAGATGGGCTTTTTCGAGACAACAGGAAAGCTTGTCGATACATGGGAGATTCCTACACGCACAGAGAATTCCGGCGAGCTCATCCTGCCTGATATCGCAGCATCTATCAAGGAGAATAACGAGAAGCATGGCATCGAGATGGGTGACATCGAGGGTATAGGCATGGGAGTGCCGGGACCTGTAAAGGATGACGGAACAGTATTAAGATGTGTCAACCTCGGCTGGGGCGTGTTCAACGTGCACAGTCACTCTCAGTACTGTGCGGCGGCATCAAGGTAAAGGCCGGAAACGATGCCAACGTAGCTGCACTCGGTGAGATGTGGCAGGGTGGCGGAAAGGGTCATCAGGATGTAGTCATGATCACACTCGGCACAGGCGTAGGCGGAGGAATCATCCGCGAGGGCAGAATCGTAGCCGGAGTAAACGGAGCAGGCGGAGAGATAGGACATATGCCTATGGTAGATGATGAGTCAGAGTGCTGTGGCTGCGGCAAGAAGGGCTGCTTAGAGCAGTATGCATCAGCAAACGGTCTCGTAAGAGTGGCAGAGAGATACATTGCAGCACACAGGGATGTGGCAACAAAACTTGATTTAAATGCAGCTTCACAGCCAAGGATGTATGCGATGCGGCAAAGGCAGGAGATACAGCGGGCATTGCGGCAGTAGAGCAGTCTATGAAGCTTCTCGGCAAGGCAATGGCAGCAGTAGCATGCGTTATGGACCCTGAGGTATTTGTTGTAGGCGGAGGCCTCTCAAAGGCAGGCAGCATCATCATCGATACAGCAGCAAAGTACTATAAAGAGTATGCTTTCCATGCAAGCCGCGAGACAGAGATCAAGCTTGCCACACTCGGCAACTCAGCAGGCATGTATGGCGGAGTAAAGATGGTTATCGGCTAACAACATAAGATTGCAATTTTTAAAGAAATAAAATATAATGGCTACTAAAGATACACTACAATCGAGGTGAGACTATTGGCAGATTACTCAACAGAAGAATTAGAAAAAATAGCGGACAAATTTCGCTCAGATACCAGCGGTATAAGGGGAACAAAGGATTTTACGAGCCCTGAGGAGCTTTATGATGAGCTGAAAAAGGAAATCAAAAAGTATCATCCGTCGGATGACACGAGCCTTGTGGACAAAGCCTACAGGGTAGCTTATGATGCCCATAAGGGTCAGGCACGTAAGTCAGGAGAGCCTTATATCATACATCCGCTGTGTGTTGCCATAGTACTCGCCGAGCTCGAGCTGGATAAGGAAACAATTGCAGCAGGACTGCTCCATGATGTGCTGGAGGACACCATCATGACCATGGATGAGATGCGTGCGGAGTTTGGAGACGATGTCGCACATCTGGTGGATGGTGTCACGAAGTTAAAGCACCTGCATCTGACAGACAGCACCAAGGATCCGAAGGACAAGAATGCGGACAGGCTTGAGATGCAGGCTGAGAATCTGCGTAAGATGTTTCTCGCCATGGCAAAGGATATCAGGGTCATCCTCATAAAGCTGGCAGACAGACTGCACAATATGCGTACACTCAAGTACCAGTCCAAGGAGGCGCAGCAGCGTATCGCCAGAGAGACACAGGATATCTACTGCCCTATCGCACAGCGACTTGGTATCAGCAAGATAAAGATAGAGCTCGAGGATCTTTGTATGAAGTACCTCTATCCGGATGCATATTACGATCTGGTAGAGAAGGTAGCACTAAGAAAGACAGAGCGCGACACCTACATCCAGGGTCTGGTAAACGATGTCAAGAAGTATGTTTCGGATGCCGGCATCAAGGCAGAGATATACGGCAGGGCAAAGCATTTCTTCAGTATATATAAGAAGATGGTCAATCAGGACAAGACTATAGACCAGATATATGACCTCTTTGCCATCAGGATTCTGGTGGATACCATACCGGACTGCTACGCAGTGCTAGGTATCATACATGAGAAGTATAAGCCTATACCGGGCCGTTTCAAGGACTATATTGCCATGCCGAAGCAGAACATGTACCAGTCGCTTCACACGACACTCATAGGCCCGAGCGGACAGCCGTTTGAGATACAGATACGTACCTATGAGATGCATCGTACAGCTGAGTACGGTATCGCAGCGCACTGGAAGTACAAGGAAGCAAACAACGGCAATGCCACTACCACCACTGTCACAGAGGAGGAGAAGCTCAGCTGGCTGCGCCAGATACTCGAGTGGCAGCAGGACATGTCGGATAATAAGGAGTTTATGACTTTATTAAAGAGTGATTTAAATTTATTCTCCGACAATGTATTTGCATTCACACCGTCCGGCGATGTAAAGAACCTGCCAAAGGGCTCCACACCTATAGACTTTGCCTACAGCATACACTCTGCGGTCGGCAACAAGATGGTCGGTGCCAAGGTAAACGGCAAGCTGGTGCCGATAGACTATGTCATCAAAAACGGTGACCAGATAGAGATAATCACATCACAGAACTCCAAGGGACCAAGCCGTGACTGGCTCAAGGTCGTAAAGAGCACACAGGCCAAGAACAAGATCAACCAGTGGTTCAGAAGTGAGCTCAAGGAGGAGAATATACAGCACGGCAAGGATCTGATAGCAGCCTATGCCAAGGCAAAGGGTATCAACTTTGCAGAGATAAACAAGCCTGAGTATCAGGAGAAAATACGCCGCAAATACGGCTTCCACGACTGGAACTCATGCCTTGCAACCGTCGGCCACGGCGGACTCAAGGAGAGCCAGATAGTCAACAGGATGTACGACGAGTACAAGAAGGATCATGTGGTGCCGGTGACAGATGCAGATGTGCTTGGCAGCATCGCAGAAAAGCAGCAGACGGCAGCAGGCACACAGCCCGAGCACAAGTCAAAGAGCGGTATTGTGGTACACGGACTCTATGACGTGGCTGTGCACTTCTCGAAGTGCTGCAATCCTGTTCCGGGAGATGAAATCGTGGGCTTTGTCACAAGAGGCCGAGGCATCTCAATCCACAGGACAGACTGCGTGAATATCATCAATCTGTCCAAGATAGAAAAGGACAGGCTCATAGAAGCAGAGTGGCAGGATACAGCCCTCATGGACAACGGTGCCGAGTATCAGGCAGACCTAAAGATATTCTGTCATGACAGGCCGGGACTGCTCGTAGATATCACAAAGATATTTACCGAGAAGGAAATCAATATCAGTGGTATCCAGTCCAAGACCAGCAAGCAGGGCATCGCTACAATCGAGGTATTTTTCAATATCAGAGGCAGGGACCAGATAAAGGTTCTCGTGGAGAAGCTCAGACAGATAGAAAGTGTAATAGACGTAGAGAGGACCACCGGCTAAATCCCGGTGGTTCTTGCGTGAAGCATAACATATAACAGACAAGGAGTACACTCATATGGTAAATATGAAGATAGACCACTTCGTAGTGGGACCGGTGCAGACCAACTGCTACTTTGTCACCAATATAAAGACAAAGGAAATGATAATAATAGACCAGGCGCGTGTGCAGATCAGCTCGCCAAAAAGGTGGATGAGTCAGGCGCAAAGCCAGTAGCAATACTGCTCACACACGGACACTTTGACCATGCCACTGATGCAAAGCCGCTCGCAGACCGCTACGGCATCAAGATATATATCCATGAGGCAGACAAAGCCACACTCGACGACCCGCAGCTTAATGTCAGCTACATGATGGGCCAGTCAAAGACTTTTTATGCAGATGTATTTTTGAAGGATAAGCAGGAAATTGATATTGCGGGCTTTCATATAGTAGTGCTTCACACACCGGGGCATACACCGGGCGGCTGCTGCTATTATTTCCCGTATGAGGACGTGATCTTTACAGGAGACTCGCTGTTTTGCGGCTCAATCGGACGTACGGATTTCAAGGGGGGCAGCATGTCAGACCTCGTGCGCACAGTGAAGGAAAAAATCATGACACTGCCTGAGCATACAGAGGTGTACCCGGGCCACAACGACACAACAACCATAGAAAACGAGAGGATGTATAACCCTTACTTATGATAGTAGTAGTATTTAATAAACCGGATTTTGAATATGATGTGCACTCACTGCTCAAGGAGTTCTTCCCGCAGGAGGACGTGCAGATGTACTATAGCTGCTCACCTGATGAGGTGGAGGGAAAAAACTTAGCCTGCACACACCACGAGATGACAGATGATGGCGTAAAGGAATTTGCGGATGCCTCACAGGTATTTAAGATAGACTATGTGGGCGATGAAATTGCAGTGGAGTGGACGGTGAATAGAGCCGGAAAAAGAATCTGCACAAAAATATCCGTAGACAGTGCAGACCGCAAGGAAACTAAAAACCGCCTTAAGCTCGCCCTGTATTCCATGATAGAAAAGGGCACAGGAAAGAGTCTTCCGTGGGGCACACTCTCAGCATCAGACCGACCAAGATAGCCATGAAATGCATAGAGGACGGCATGAGCGATAAGGAAACCTACGACTATCTTAAGGAAACCTACCTCGCAAGCGATGAGAAAATCGACCTCTCAATAGGCATAGCAAAGCGCGAGAAGGCACTGCTCGATAAGGTGGACTATGACAACGGCTACAGCCTGTACATAGGCATACCCTTCTGCCCGAGCACCTGCGCATACTGCTCGTTTACCTCATACCCGCTGGGTGTGTGGAAAAACCGCGTGGACGATTACCTCGACGCACTCGAGAAGGAGATAGACTACACGGCGCAGAAGTTCTACCACAAAAAGCTAAACTCCATCTACATAGGAGGCGGCACACCGACCACACTAAGCCCTGCCCAGCTTGACAGGCTTATCAGAAAAATTAAATGCAGCTTTGATTTAAAGGACTGTCTGGAATTTACCGTGGAGGCAGGCAGACCGGATTCCATCACGAGAGAAAAGCTCATGGCACTAAAGAAAAACGGCATCAGCCGTATATCAGTAAATCCGCAGACCATGAAGCAGCAGACACTTGATATAATAGGAAGACACCACACGGTAGACGATACGATACAAAGCTTCAAGCTCGCGCGTGAGCTGGGCTTTGACAACATAAACATGGATCTCATCATGGGACTTCCCGAGGAGACACTCGATGATGTAAGGCACACAATGGAGCTGGTGAAGGAGATGGCACCTGACAACGTCACCATCCATTCACTCGCAGTAAAGCGAGCTGCAAGACTCACCATCTTCAAGGACCGCTACAGTGATATGCAGATGGTCAACACCCAGGAGCATATGGATCTCTGCGCAGCCTACTGTAAGCAGATGGGGCTTGAGCCATACTACCTCTACAGACAGAAGGGCATGGCAGGTAACATGGAAAACGTAGGCTATGCGGCAAAGGGCAAGGCCGGCGTATATAACATACTAATCATGGAGGAAAAGCAAACGATTGTGGCGTGCGGCGCCGGAGCAAGCACCAAGCGCGTCTGGCCCGTACCGAATCCGGATGGCACACACCGCATCGACAGATGCGAGAATGTCAAGGATGTAGGTCAGTATATCGCAAGGATTGATGAGATGATAGAGAGGAAGCAGAGGCTGTTTGAGGAAAAATAAGCAGTATGATATATAATAATGTATAATATTGGTGCTGTAATACCATAGTGATTAGCGAATGTGTCAAAAATTATAAAGAAAACTTAATATTCATTGACATAGAATTAAAAATGAGTGAAAATAAATTACTGAAAAACCCTGATTAGATACAGAAAAAGATACAAATAACCGAATAAAACAAAACAGGCTAAAATAATTCGAGGGAGGACAAAGGTACCTCCCCCGTAGTAGGTATAGAGGGAAATAAAAGATACCACAAGGAGAATTTGGAAAGAATGTACAGAAAGAAAGGCAGAGGATGGGCAAAGCATATAGATTTTATGCTTTATGTAGCAAGATTAGCGCTCAAGAGCTTCATTTCTTCAATATACTAGTGGGAGATATGAGCCTTGTGGGCACAAGACCACCAACACTCGATGAGTGGGAGAAGTATGAACCACATCACAGAGCCAGAATGTCATTCAGACCGGGACTGACCGGGTTGTGGCAGGTGAGTGGCAGAAGCAATATCACGGACTTTGAGGATTATTTTTAAGACTGTTGTAAGTATTATGCAAAGTGATGGGGCAATATAGAAAACCATCATATTGGGAAATCCTATCCATACGGATGTGTACATAAAAAATCTTGGGATGAAGGAGATCAGAGGACATGAAAGTATGTTTAGTTGGTTCGTCAGGAGGACACCTGACACATTTATATATGTTAAAGCCATTTTGGAAGGACAAAGATCATTTCTGGGTCACTTTTGATAAGGAGGATGCAAGAAGCCGGCTCGAAGGTGAAAAAATGTATCCTTGTTATTATCCGACAAACCGGAGTCTAAAGGCTCTTATTAAGAATACCAAGATTGCATGGAATGTGTTACATAAGGAAAAGCCAGACTTGATTATTTCCTGCGGTGCAGCAGTTGCGGTCCCGTTTTTTTATATTGGTAAAATGATGGGCGCAAAGTTGGTTTACATCGAGGTTTTTGATCGAATTGATAAACCGACAATGACAGGAAAGATGGTTTACCCCATTGTGGACAAGTTTGTTGTGCAGTGGGAAGAGCAGAAAAAGGTTTATCCAAAGGCGGTTAACCTTGGAAGTATATTCTAAGTAGATGACGAGAAAATGATTTTTGTGACGGTAGGAACACATGAGCAGCCATTTAATCGGCTGATTCAGAAAATAGATGAATTAAAGAAAGACGGCATTATAAACGAAGATGTAATTATCCAGACTGGATTTAGTACATACGAGCCGAAATACTGTCAGTGGAGTAAGTTGATTCCATATCAGCAGATGGTGAAAAATGTGGCCGACGCCCGTATTGTAATCACTCACGGTGGTCCGGCAAGTTTTATCATGCCACTACAAATAGGTAAGACTCCTATTGTTGTGCCGCGTCAGCACCAGTTCAACGAGCATGTAAATAATCATCAGGTTGAGTTTGCAAGGAATGTGGCTCAGAGAATGGGAACGATTATTCCAGTGGAGGACATTAATACACTGGGAGATATCATAACGAACTATGATCAGATTGTTGCCGACATGGGACATGGTATGAGTAGTAATAATGCCAAGTTTAATGAGAAACTTGAAAAACTGGTAGACGATTTGTTTGGTGGGGAAAACTGATGAAAGAATTACTAATAATGGCAAAGTCACTAGGTGGCGGCGGATCTGAAGTGGCTTTGATAGAATTAATTAATGCACTTCCCGAAGAACTTTACAATATAACACTTGTATTGCTTGATTCGGACAATGAATATGCTTACCGTCTAAAAAAGAATGTTAATATTGTTCAGTTGACTTTTAATAGTTCTTTTGCAAAATCACTGGTTTCAATGTATGCTTTTCCGGCAAAGGTATTGAAAAATTATCGGTTAACTCATTTATTGCATATTATGATTTTATTTCGAATTGTGTGACGAACGTTTTTGAAAAGACTTATGACATTGCTATTGACTTCTATGGATATGGTTCATTTGTGACAGCTTTCTTGGCGACGAAAATACAAGCAAAGAAAAAGGCAACATGGCTTCATGATGAAAAACCATACTGGATGAAAAGCGTTCAAAAATACTTATGCGAATATGACAAGATTTATGGCGTGTCCCAGGCAGTTGTTGATGCATTTTGTAGAGAGTATCCGCATTATAAAGATAAGGCTGCCGTATTTTATAATGTAATTGATATTGAAGAAATCAAGCGAAAGTCTGAACAAGATGAGATAATACCGTTCAAGGAAAGCTTTAATATTGTAACTGTTGGTCGATTGACAGAACAGAAAGGCTATGACATTGCTATAAAAGCAGCAAGCATTTTGAAGAAGAGGAAAATCAATTTTGCATGGTATGCTATTGGTGGTGGCAGAGATGAAAAAAAGCTAAAGAAATTAGTAGAGAAGTACTGTCTGGAAAATCAATTTGTGTTTCTTGGTCGTAAAAAAAATCCATACCCATATATGAAGCACTGCGATTTATATGTTCAACCATCTCGCCATGAGGGGTATGTAATTACTTTGGTAGAGGCACGTGCATTATGTTTGCCAATTCTGTCTTCGGACATTCCTTCAGCAAGAGAGCAGATACAAGATGGTATCAATGGATACATTGCTGAACTGAGTGCGGAAGATCTGGCAGATAAAATTGAGTATTTATATAACAATCCTTCTCAAAGGAAAAAGACTGTTAAGTATTTGAAAGAACATCCGATTGATTTCTCTACGAAGTTACTAAAGCTAGAAATTATTTGAAAAGAGATTGTTTATGAGAAAATTTAAAGTAGTAATGATAACTTCATACTTTGATAGAAATGGAGTAACATCCCAAGTAATAAATTATGCTACAAACTTGGACAAAAATAAATTTCAGGTAGCGATTGCCGCTGGAGAGCCTTATGACATCGGCTATGAAAAAGCATGTCAAGAGAATAACATAGAATTGTGTAAGCTGCCACAAAAACAGAAAAATGTATACATGTATTATAAGACTATTTATTCTTTTCTAAAAAAAAAGAAACCAGATATTGTTCATGTACATGGTAGCAGTACATTAATCGCCGTAGAACTTTTTACCGCTATGTTAGCAGGTGTACCTGTACGAATTTCTCATAGCCATAATACAACTTGCTCACATCCGTTGTTACATGAGACGCTAAAACCGTTTTTGAAAGTGGTGTCAAATTGTTATTTAGCATGTGGCGAACTTGCAGGAAAGTGGATGTATGGCAACGGAGCATTTAAGGTTATACCGAATGCCTTTGAGACCGAAGCATTTGCTTTAAATTCAGAGACTAGATTATTAATTAGAAAAAAACTAGAGGTGGGCGATAATTTAGTAATTGGGCATATAGGCAAATTTAACAACCAGAAAAATCAAAATTATTTAATTCGCGCCTTTGAGAAGCTGTCATATGAAGATGATAAAGCAATACTGCTTTTGGTGGGAAATGGGCCAGATTTGGAGGAGATAAGAAATCAGGCACAGCATACAGCATGCGCAGACCGTATTATCTTTTGGGGAGCAACTGAGAATCCGGAATATTTATATTCTGCTATGGATTGTTTTGCTTTACCTCTAGGTTGAAGGGTTACCTGTTGTGCTTCTCGAAGCACAAATTTCAGGATTGCCTTGTATCGTGTCGGATAAAGTAACACGAGAGGTGGATTTTGGGGATATTATTTGGAAATCAATAGAGGATGATCCACAAATATGGGCAGATACAATTTTATCAATGGGGCAAAGGACAGAAGTACAGAGAAAGCAATATCGCTTGCAACATGTAAAGCAAATTGCACGTTATGATATTAAAGAATCCGCAAAATTGGTTGAGAATATTTATGAGTGTAAATTACTAAAAAAGAAATAAAAGAAAAATTAAGAAAAAAAATTAACAATTAAGCTACATATAGTTTATGAAAGGGGATTAATATGCCAACATATGAAGGATTAAGGCTGAAAGTATTATGAAAATACTTCACAAGTTTTACATTGGTTTAGTGAGTGCATGGAAGATGTTCTGTGCCAAAGTTTGTGCTCATGGGAAGCTTCAAGTAAAATGGGTCAATTCGATTAGAGGAGCTTTCAAGACTGAAGTTATAGGTAACGGATCTATTACAATTGGACGGTTTTTAATGTCAAGAGGCCCATTGTATCTAAAGTCTGTAAATGATGGAAAACTGACGATTGGCGACGATGTGTTTTTTAATCATAATTGCTCTATAACCTGTGCAGAGAAGGTAACGATTGGAAATCATTGTATGTTCGCCAATAATATTGTTATCATCGACCATGACCATGTGATAGGTGGTAATGGCGTGACAGGTGAACTTACTGCAAGGCCGGTAATTATTGAAGATCACGTTTGGTGTGGAGCCAATGTAACGATAACAAAAGGTGTTCATATTGGATCTGGTGCTGTTATTGGTGCGAATGCTGTAGTAGTAAATGACATTGAAGCCCATGCAATTGTTGCAGGTGTCCCAGCTAAAAGAATTAAATAACATAAAATAGTAGAGGAAATAAAATGATACCCAAAATGATTCATTATTGCTGGTTTGGCGGAAAACCACTACCGAAAGATGTTTTAGATTGTATTAAAACATGGGAAAAATATTGCCCGGATTACGAAATCAAACGATGGGATGAGTCAAATTTTGATGTGAATAGCCATCCGTTTATGAAAGCAGCGTATGAAGCAAAAGCATGGGCGTTTGTTTCGGATTATGCAAGATTGAAAGTGGTATATGATAACGGCGGAATCTATTTAGATACTGATGTTGAACTTCTGAAAAAACCTGATTTTCTGTTAGAAAATCAGTGTTACATAGGGATTCAGCAACCTGAATCCCTATGTACCACTGGACTTGGTTTTGGTGCCCAAAAAT
>ENA-OQIO01000173-OQIO01000173.1-human-gut-metagenome-genome-assembly--contig:-NODE-173-length-32584-cov-3.191392_pt1 | contig 32584 bp, 39 predicted proteins | sample MGYA00242573_ERZ504737 | MGnify/ENA primary metagenome ERZ504737 (study PRJEB26092, sample SAMD00036203) | human gut metagenome | host: Homo sapiens | study: EMG produced TPA metagenomics assembly of...
CAACAAAATTGATATCTACCTCGCTGTCATAATAAAGAGTCAAATTCAGCCATTTCGCCCTCATAACCCTGCCCCGCTTTAAATTCTCTTGACAAAACAGTATCAAAAGCATTTTCAGCGCTGTCACTTTCATTAAAGCCGGCAAAGGTTACGCTGTATTCCTTAACAGAAGAAATATCGCTTGCACGCATAACGGCACTTTTATCTGCATTAATATGTATACCCTTATCCTCAAGCGCCATCATATAGCCGAGCCAGCCGTAATCGGCAGTATAACGTTCAACGCTCAAAATCTTACCGTCGGGCTTTATATTATTATTAATTACATTAACAAAATCCGCAAAAGCGTCTTTATATTGATTTTCCCTCCACATTCTTTCACCGAAGAAAGGAAGCTCTTTAGTCTTTGCCATACAAACGTCAAGAAGTGCACGAAACGTCACGGCAGTATCAGCCTTGTTTTCATTATTATATTCAAAAACATCGCTGCAAACAAAATCGACATTATCAAGGCCGAGCTTATTCTTAAGAATATTAGCATTTTCAATCGCAGACGAATTAACGTCAACGCCCGTGATATGGCAGTTTGGATACATTTTTGCAATAAAGCAGGTAACAATACCGCAGTCGCATGCAAAATCAACTGTTTCCTTACCGTCAAAAAGCTCTGCATTATCAATAATCAAATTGCCGAGATGTCTGAAAAGACCGCCGTCAAAAGCCGCAGAAATATAAATTGAGCCGTCAAAGGTTTCGTTTTTAATTTTATAAAAAACCATATTGCTTGAATTACTGTGCTGTGCACGTGAATTAAGTTCAGCGGCAACCTTTTGGGTATAATCCTTATTTGTTCTTATTGCAAGGCCGGCAACAAACTCATTAGAGGACTTAACATATTTAAGCCCAATTTGCTGCATATAAGTGTCAACCTGTTCGTATGTTTTCATATAATCACCAAATCATTTAATAATTTTACAACCCTTATTAACAGGAGTTGTAACTGCTATATCCTTAGCATAAGCCACAAGCTCATCGCCTGCCTTTTCAGCCTTTTCTTTTTCATCAAAAATGCCGAAAACGGTAGGCCCGCTGCCGCTCATACAAACGCCCAATGCGCCGTTATTTCTCATAACCTCTTTAATATCAACCTTATTGGGCACTTCAATAAACTGCTCAAAAACATTTTCCATTTTTGCGCAAATTTCATTCAAATCCCTGTTTTGCATTGCGCAAAGCATACCGAATTTATCAGGGGTATGAACCTTGCCGTTTGAATCAAACAAAGCATACGCCTTGCCCGTATTCACACCGTAATCGGGCTTTGCAATCAAAATAAAGCACTTACGAAGTGGCTTAACCTTATGAAGCACGTCGCCAATACCTTGCGCCAAGAGAGTACCGCCCTTAATGCAAAACGGAACATCAGCGCCGATTTAACACCGATATCGCAAAGCTCGTCATCGGAAAGTTTTGTACCGAGAAGCTCATTAAGTGCAACAAGAACAGCCGCACCGTCCGCACTTCCGCCTGCAAGACCTGCCTGATGAGGAATACGCTTAACTATATCAATATTAATTCCTTTATTTTTAATTTTATTTGCTTTAAAAAATGCGTCAGCCGCCTTGTATGCAATATTCTTTTCATCAAGAGGAATATCGTCAATATTGCAGGTAATGGTTATCTTCTTAGATTTTGTTTCGCTGATTGTGACAGTATCATAAAGATTGATACTTTGCATAATCATAAATAAATCGTGATAGCCGTCTTTGCGTGTGCTGATAATATCAAGCATTAAATTAATTTTTGCATAAGCCTTAACTTTAACTGACATTAATTTTCTCCAAGTTCTTTAACAAATTCGCCGATACGTCTTACCGCTTCCTTAATATTATCAATAGAATAGCAATAAGATACACGTATAAATCCTTCACCGCAATCGCCAAAGGCATTGCCCGGAATAACCGCAACGTGCTTAGCCATAATAAGCCGTTCGCAAAAATCCTCAGACGAAAGGCCTGTTGACTTAATACAAGGAAAAACGTAAAATGCGCCCTCAGGCTCAAAACAGTCAAGTCCGATTTCTCTAAACGCATTTACCGTAAAACGACGGCGCATATCATAATCGTCACGCATTTTTTTTATATCCTCATCACCGTTGCGAAGCGCCTCAACAGCGGCATACTGCGATGTGGTTGGAGCAGACATAATAGCGTATTGATGAAGCTTTGTCATCTGCTTAATAACAGGAGCCGGACCGAGCGCATATCCAAGTCGCCAACCTGTCATAGAATATGTTTTTGAAAAGCCGTTAATAACAATCGTTCTCTCCTGCATACCGTCAAGAGATGCAATAGTTGTATGTTTCTCATTTCCATAGGTAAGCTCGCAGTAAATCTCGTCTGACAAAACGAACAAATCGTGCTTTTTAATAACCTCGGCAATCTTTTCCAAATCAGATCTACGCATAACGGCGCCCGTCGGATTATTTGGGAAAGGCAAAACGATAAGTTTCGTTTTATCGGTTACGGCATTTTCAATTTCTTCAGGCATAAGCTTAAAGTTATTCTTATTTTCAGTAACAATAGGAACAGCTACACCGCCGCAAATTTCTATAATCGGCTTATAGCAAACGAAGCTCGGCTCAACAACAAGCACCTCATCTCCCGGACAAACAAGAGAACGAATAGCCATATCGATACCCTCCGAGCCGCCGACAGTAACCATAATTTCTCCATCAGCGCTGTAGTTCACATTAAATCTACGTTTATAATAGTTTGCAATTTCGTTTCTTAAAAGAATAAGACCGGCATTAGCGTATATCTTGTAGCACCCTGTTCGAGCGAGTTAATACCTGTTTGCCTGATGTGCCACGGAGTTTTAAAATCCGGCTCACCGACACCGAGGGATATAACATCATCCATCTCCTCAGCTATAGAAAAGAACTTTCTTATTCCACTTGGCTTAATGCTGACAAGAGTAGGGTTTAAATAATTATTGTAGTCCATCAGAAAGAAAGAATCCCCCTGTCATCCTTAGGAGGTTCTGTAAAGTATACGCCCTGCTCCTTATATTTTTTAAGAATAAAGTGAGTTGCCGTAGACATAACGCCGTCAAGCGGAGAAAGCCTGTTAGCAACAAAAAGTGCAATTTCCTCAAATGATTTATCGCTGACCATACAACAAAGGTCAAATCCGCCGCTCATAAGATAAATGCTTTCAACTTCTTCCAAAGCCGCAATTCTGTTCGCAATTTCATCAAATCCGTGGCCGAATTTAGGCTGAACTCTGATTTCAATAAGTGCAGTAACCGTTTGAGAATTTGCCTTATTTTTATCAATCATTGCTCTGTAGCCCTTAATAATTCCCGACTTTTCATAAAGACGGATTTGTTCTTCTGTTTCCTCTTCGCTTTTACCGAGCATAACTGCAATTTCGCTGTTAGACAATCTCGGATTTTTTTCAATTATTTCCAATAATTTATCCATAATCTTTTCCTTATCTCAAATTTACTCAATAGTAATCAGCCTTGGCTGACGTTTTTCAAAAACTGTAACGCTGTCAAAACCTGCCGCTCGTGCGATATCAAGCCCCTGCTCAATACCTTGGCAAACTCTGTTTGCATAATGAGAGTCAGATCCGACGGTAATATATCTGCCGCCCAGCTTTTTATATCTCTTAACAAATGAAATATTCGGAAGCGTATCCTTCATATCCATAAAAAGACCCGACGTATTGATTTCAAGCGCCTTATCATTTTTAATAAGTTCTTCAAATATAGCGTCACAAACATCTTGATATTTATTCATATCAACATTAATTTTTTCCCTTGCAACAATATATCTCAAGGGATAAGTAAGGTGGGCAAGAGAGTCAAATGCGCCCCATTGGCAAAGCTCCAATAAGCCGTCAAAATACCTTGTCAACAGCTCATCGATATCATAATTCTTATAATCGAGAAAGAAAAAATCCTCCATATTTTCAAGATTATGAAGCGAGCCTAAAACAAAATCATAATCGTATTTTTTTAGCAGAGCCTCTGTTTCTTTCTTTCTATATATGCCTGTCCTATTTCAATACCCTTAAGTATTTCGATTTCATCGCCGTATTTATTTATACAATCGTTCAAATCCTTAAGTTGAGGCGGGCAAAGCTCGTCTACAACCATATCCTTGCCGTCTATATCGCAATGGTCTGTAACAGCAAGCACCTTTGCTCCTTTTTCAATTGCCGCAAGGCAAAGAGCCTCAACGCTGTCGTTGCCGTCAAAAGAATGAATTGAATGAGTATGCACATCGACTATATTTTTATATTTCAATTTAATTGCCTCTCAAATATACAATATATAATAGCTTTTGATATAATAACATAAAATTTAAAAAAATAAAATATATTTCTTATACTTTATTGAAAAAAGTTTGCTACTCTGTTATAATTTTAAACAATACAAATATAAGTATAAAGCGGAGGTCGCATACATGAGAGCATTTATAACAGTTGTAGGTAAAGATACAGTAGGTATTCTTGCAAAGGTTTCATCAATTTGTGCAGAGCACGATATCAACATTACCGAAGTTTCACAGACTATTCTTGACGATATGTTTTGTATGATTATGCTTGCGGACATCAGCAAGAGCACAGTAGGCTTTGTTGAATTTTCGGAGGAACTTACAAAATACGGCGAGGAAAATAATCTTTCAATTCACGCAATGCACGAAGATATTTTCAACTCAATGCACAGAATATAGGAGGTATTACTCTTGATTAATTCAAAAGAAATTCTTGAAACAATAAGAATGATTCAAGACGAATGCCTTGATATCAGAACAACGACAATGGGTATTTCGCTTCTTGACTGCGGCGATACCGATATTGACAAATCATGTCAAAAAATATATGACAAAATCTGCAAAAAGGCTGAACATCTTGTATCAACCGGTGAGCAGATTGAAAAGGAATACGGTATTCCTATTATTAACAAAAGGGTTAGCGTTACTCCGATTGCAATTATGGCAGGCATCAGCGGCGGTGACCCTGTTAAATACGCTTTAGCACTTGAAAAAGCGGCGCAAACCATCGGTGTAAACTTTATCGGCGGATACTCTGCACTCGTTCAAAAAGGCTTTGCGGCAGGCGATCTTGAGCTTATCAACTCTATTCCGAGAGCCTTAGCTGAAACAGAGCATATCTGTTCATCTGTTAATATCGGCTCAACCAAAGCAGGTATTAATATGGACGCCGTTAAGATTATGGGTCAAAAGGTTAAAGAAGCTGCCGAGCTTACCAAAGATAACGATTGTATTGCGGCAGGCAAGCTTGTGGTATTTTGCAATGCTCCTGAGGATAATCCGTTTATGGCAGGTGCTTTCCACGGTGTCAGCGAACCTGATTGCGTAATCAACGTTGGTGTATCAGGTCCGGGTGTTGTAAGAAGTGCCGTTTCAAAGCATCCCGAATATTCAATTAATGAAATTGCAGAACTTATTAAAAAGACTGCATTTAAGATTACACGTATGGGTCAGCTTGTAGGTGTTGAAGCGTCAAGAAGGCTTGGCGTCGATTTCGGTATTGTTGACCTTTCGCTTGCTCCTACCCCGGCTGTCGGCGACTCTGTTGCTCACATTCTTGAGGAAATCGGCATTGAGCAGTGCGGTGGTGCAGGCACAACCGCTTGCCTTGCGATGCTTAATGATGCAGTTAAAAAAGGCGGCGTAATGGCATCGTCATCTGTCGGAGGTTTATCGGGTGCATTTATTCCGGTAAGTGAGGACGCAGGTATGATTAATGCCGCAAGAAGCGGTGCGCTCACTATTGAAAAGCTTGAGGCTATGACTGCTGTTTGCTCTGTCGGTCTTGATATGATAGTTATTCCGGGTGACACAACGCCTGAGGTTATCAGCGGTATTATTGCCGATGAAGCAGCAATCGGTATGGTAAACTGCAAAACAACTGCTGTAAGAGTTATTCCTGCTGTCGGCAAAAAAATCGGTGACGAGCTTGAATTCGGCGGCCTTTTGGGCAGCGGTCCTGTTATGAAAGTTAATACCAAATCACCTGCTCAATTCATCAACCGTGGCGGTAAAATTCCTGCTCCTATGCACAGCCTTAAAAACTAAAGAGGTGTAATTATGAATAACGAAATTATTGCGGCTATTACGGCAGGGGTTGAGGCTTACGAAGGCTCAAAAGCATTTGTCGTAACTAAAATCACCAGACCTGTTCAAATTGTTGATGTCATCTGTCGCAACCCTTGGTCAAAGGCAGAGGGTAAAAGCTTAATATCAATATTATAACAAAATATATCCCCGCTTGAATCTAATCAGGCGGGGATTTTTTAATTTTCAATTAAAGACTTTAATAAAAGATAAGAAGAATAATTATTTAAAATCAATTCTGTAATCACTGTTTTTAAAAGAAAGGGATTTCAAGGTCGAATTATCGTTTTGAACAAGAATAAATTCGCCAAAGTTCGTTTTCCCCTCGTATTTTACTCCGCCATCAATAATATGCTTTTGCGTCTCCTCGTTTTCAAGCGCATTAATCACATCATAAATAATAATAGCCGTATTTCCCTTTTCAAAATTTTCACCTGAAATCTTTTTTGAATATTCATCATATTTAAAATTTACGGTGTTTCCGTCATATATCATAATAAGTCCCAAGGCATTAGTGTTTTTAACTTTAACCGAAACAATTTCCTCATTTTTACAAATTTCACATTCAAAAGAAAAATCCCCCGAAGTAACAACAGCATTTTGATTAAATGACTGCGGTATTTCGGGGGTATTAATTTTTATTGTGCACGAAGAAAAAGTGAAAATAAACAATGATACTAACAAAAGTGATATTATTTTTTTCAAGCAAATCCGCCCTTTATTCAAATTCGGACATCAAAGCTCCCAAAACATAAATCATATCGTCAACAGTCATTCCACGTTCGGAAATTTCCTGCTTTGCAATATCGCCGCATCTGCCGTGAATATAGACACCCGCTTTTGCCGCTTCAATAGGTTCTAAACCCTGCGCTAAAAACGAGCCTATTATACCTGAAAGCATATCTCCCGTGCCGCCCATTGCCATGCCCGGGTTGCCGGTCATATTAAAGAAGACGTCATTACCGTTTGTAACAACGGTGTTTGCGCCCTTTAAAACAACAATCACATCGTTTTCCTTGGCAAAAGCTTGGCAACCTCAAGCCTATGAGAGCAAACATAATCAACACTTTCGCCTATAAGCTTGCCATTTCGCCCGGATGCGGAGTAATAATAAGCGGAGCTTTTTTATCCTTTACTATATCTATGAAAGGAGCTATTGCATTTATTCCGTCGGCATCAAGAACTACCGGCACTTCGCTCGTTTTAATAATCTGGTCAACTACAACCTGAATATCATCATTATTGCCCAATCCGCAACCGACAACTACGCTGTTTGCCCACTTTAAATCCTCAAATATATCACCAAGCGCACCGATTGATATAGTTTTCGCTTCATTTTCACAAAGCGGCTTAAAAATCGGCTGAGTTAAATTAGAAGTCATAACAGGATAGACGGATTTTGGGAAAGCACATTTTAAAAGACCGACGCCTGTTTTTAAAGCAGATTTGGCAGCAATTACGGAAGCTCCCGGCATAAGATATGAGCCGCAAATATTGAGCTGATGACCAAACGAGCCTTTATTGGAATTAAAATCACGTTTATTAAAATTCTTTTTTATATCTTTTTTTGTAATTGTTTGGGCATAATTATTTTTATAATGGCTTTCGTCAATTCCTATATTAACAGTATAAATTTTGCCGCAATAGGAATTTGACGCAGGCAGAACGTGAGCGAATTTTAAAGTTGAAATTGCAATTGTATAATCAGCCTTAACGGCATTAACAACAGAGCCGTCGGTTGAATTAGTTCCGCTTGGGGTATCGATGCTCACAACCTTAGCGTTTGAATCATTAATATAATCAAAAATTTCAGAAAACGGCGCTCTCGGCTGCCCGTGAAAGCCTATACCAAAGATACAATCGACAATAATATCATACGAAATTTCGCCTATATCCGTAAAGTTAATAGCCTTTACACCGTTTGCAATCGCCTTATCAAAATACATTTTAGGTTCGTCAACGGTTGGCTCTTTATCGCAGATAATAATATCGGCATTTACATTGATACTATTGAGCAAATCGGCAATTACGAAGCCGTCACCTGCATTTTTGCCATTGCCGCAAAATACTGCAACATGGCTGTTTGCAAGGCTTTCGCCAAAAATTTTGCATATTTTTTCAAAGCAGGCAGTTCCTGCATTAAGCATAAGTCCCGCCTCGGTCGAATCGGTTTTAAATGCGCTTTCTTCAACTGCTTTTATTTGCTTTGCCGTTAATATTCTCATATTGTCACCTTTATTTATTGTAAAGCTATTATGCTTTACACATTACCACATTATTACCGTTGCAATTGCATAATCGCCGTCATGAGAAATTGATAAATCGCAATTATCAATCCCTTTAAAATACGGTTTGCCGTTATCATTATGGCAAATTTCAATATCACTCAGCGGTAGTTTTATCCCTGTTCCGAGTGCTTTGAAATAAGCTTCCTTTGCGGCAAACAGACCTGCAAAATTTTCGGCTTTTTTACAATAAAGCCTTTCGTTTTCGGTAAAAACCTTATTTAAAAAAGACGGACTTTTTATGCTTTTTTCAATTCTTGAAATTAAAACTATATCATTTCCTATTTTATACACATTTAATCACCTATCGGCTGAATAGTAAAGGAAAGCTTTTTGCCGTTCAAAGAACCTACCCTATCATTCTTATTTGGAAGAGGACCGCAAGCATTAGAGCCTGCGCCCAAAACAGCAGCGTCAAGATTAACGCAGGTTGTCGGCATATCTACCAGTTCCTCCCTATGCATTGCCTTAGCCCATTGATTAGAGGTATAGTGGCTTGCCGAGAAAATAAACGGATTATTAATTGCATTAAATCTTAAACCAAAGCCGTCCTTATCGGTAATTTCTGCAAAGCGAGTATCACATCTTGTTGCACTTTCCTGCGGCTTAATATAATCTTCTTTAAGATTATCAACGGTTGTTTCAAAAATGCCGTTGAATGTATGCTCCTTATAATCGGGCAAATTAACATCAGGGCCTAAGCCGAAATATTTAACATTTTCATATTCCTTTGGCATTTCAAGCATAACACCAAAACGAGGCAAAAGCTTGATTGCTCCGCCGGAAAGAACATTTACATCTACCTTTATTTCACCGCTTGCATAGATTGTATATTTAATTTCAGTTTGTGCAACAGGTAAAAGACGAGGTGCAACAGATTTAATTTTAGTTTTTATGATGATACAATCGTCTTTTTGTGTAAAGCTGCTGCCTTTACAGATATTCAAAACATTGCCAAGGTTTAAAGCGTCCCAATACTTGCGAATATTTCTGTCATTGTCAAGCGGCGCACGGTAAAACGCAGGCGCAAAACCCTTGAAATCCCCAAGTGGGAATGAATTAATCATTTCGTGGTTTTTATATACGTAAGAATCTATAAATCCTGCCTTTGTATCATATATCATTGAGCCGTTTTCAAATGTAATGAACAGCTTGTTTTCGCTTTTATTTAAGCCGATTTTGCCGTTTTTACAAATACTTTCATTAAGCTGACCTTTACTTAATACTACCTGCTCACTTGCAACAAGAAAATCATCAACAAAATACTCAAACACAATATTTCTAAACTGATTTAAATCAGCATTGATATCCTTTAATTCATATATCTGCTTTGACTGAGGAGCAATATCTAAATCGAATGTACCGGATACTGACTCAACGCCGTTTGTAAAGTATTTGTACTTTACAACGAATTTGGTATTTTCGAAATATTTATGGTTGAAAAACGCATATCTGTTATCGGTAATTCTTTCGCATCTGACCGGACGGTAGCAGTTTTTCATCTGCTTTGCGCCCGAATGTGGAGTTCTGTCCGGGAAAAACAAGCCATCCATACAAAAATTGCCGTCATGCTTTTCCTCGCCGTGGTCACCGCCGTATGTATATTTAATCTTTTCGTTTTCGTGATAAGCCGCATGGTCTGCAAATTCCCAAATGCAACCGCCAAGCATATTATTTGAAGAATAGAATATCTTCATATATCTTTCAAGTTCACCTGCGCCGACACCCATTGCATGAGCATATTCGCATTGGAAAAACGGCTTGTTTTTATATTTAGGAAGCTTACCTGCCGCAATTCTTTCACACATAATCGGCCAAGCGTACATGTGTGAAATAACGTCATAGGCAAAGCGTTTAGTACGGCACACACCCTCATAATGAATAGGAATAGGTGTAAGTTTTTTAAGTTCATTATAGCAATAATCCTGATTCAAATAGCCGTGTGATTCGTTGCCGAGCGACCACATAGTAATTGAAGCATGGTTTTTGTCACGGGAAAACATTCTAAAAACTCTGTCCCAATAGCGTGGCTGCCAATCTTTATTATGAGAACAAGCACCCGGCTTATGAAGTTCGGTTTCGCAACCGTGAGTTTCAATATCCGCCTCATCTATTACATAAATTCCGTATTCGTCACACAAATCAAGAAAGGCGGGATCCGGAGGATAGTGCGAAGTTCTAATACAATTAGCATTATACTGCTTAACAAGGCTTATATCCGTTTCCATTTCTTCTATCGTCATAGTATAGCCTGTTTTTGGCATGGAATCGTGATGATTAACACCCAAAAGCTTAATTGGCTGGTTATTAAAATAAAAGGTATTGCCCTTAATTTCAATATGTTTAAAACCGATATTTTTTCTAATTGCCTCAATAATTTCCTCACCATTTGAAAGAGTGACAATCATATCATAAAGATAAGGACATTCAGCAGACCAAGGATGAATATCAAGATTTTCAAAGCTAATCTTTTGAATATCGCTCGGTGATACATTAACAGATTTAGAAGTTATAAGTTTCTCATCGTCATAAAGCGAAACTGTCAAAATACATTCGTCGCTGAGCTTTAATGACGGAATAAAATCAAGAGAATATTTGCCGTTAAACGAAATTTTCGCCTCAAAATCATAAATAGAATTTTTTCCCGTTTTATACAAAAGCACATCACGGAAAATACCGTTTGAACGAAACATATCCTGCGCTTCAAGATAAGTGCCGTTTGTCCATTTATGGTTTTGAACAACAATTTCATTCTTGCCCTTAACGAGAAAATCGTTGAGTTCAAATTCAGCAGTATTATGACTTCCCTCGCTGAAACCGACATATTTGCCGTTTATAAAAAGCTCAAGTGAGCCTGCAACACCGAGAAAAGCAATAGTATAATTCAAATCAAGGTCGTCAATATCAATAAATCTTCTGTAAATTCCGACAGGACAATCAGTTGGAATTTGCGGCGGATTAGGTTTAAACTGATAGCGTGTATTAACATAATAAGGCTTTTCATAGCCGGTATACTGCCACATAGACGGCACGTTCACCTTATCAAACTTAATTTTATCTGTATCAAAATAATTGTCTGTTTGTTTACAATTTTTAAAATAAATAAAATCCCATTCGCCGGAAAGGCAATCAACAAGAGATGATGAATAACGTTCATTTCTTATATCTGTTTTTGAAAGTTCTTCAAGACTCGAAAACGGAATAAAATAAGAACGAGGGACAAGAATATTTTCCCTAAACTTTGAAAAATCACAAAAATTGCCTGTTTTTAAATTATATTGCATAATTTATATTCCCCTTAATCATAGATACCATTATTATACAATATTAAATAATTCTTTTCAACATATAAAAAGCGTTTGAACGTAGTGTTCAAACCGCTTTAGACTGTCGATAAAGTAGCTAAACCACGCCGTGCTTAAATTATCATAAAGTGTGATAAAGTAGGGCAAGGACTTGCTCTTGCCGAAATAAAATCAAAAACTACATTGATAGAAAAGTGGCTTGAACGTAATGTTCAAGCACTTTTGGCGCTTTTCGCCTTTTGCTCGGAGGCAGTACCCACGTACAGCTCCCGCTCGCAAAAAACGAAATTTATCTTACTTTCTCGAAGTCTTACAGCGTGTAGAAATTTGTAATTGAACTTTTTTCTACACGCTGAAGCGTTGAACGTAGTGTTCAAACCGCTTTATCAAAGTATATTACCTAGTATATCTGCTCTTGACTTTGAGTCTTTCCATAGCACGGGAAAGATTAGCCTGAGAGTGATAATATTCAAGAAGAGAATGCTTTTGACGAAGTTCCTCCTCAGCTCTAAGTTGAGCCTCTTTTGCACGTCGCTCGTTGATTTCCTCAGGAAGCTCTGCCGAAATACAAACAAGCATTGCCTCATTGTCAAGAAATTCAAGAAATCCGCTGCCGACAAATGCGTTAATCGTTTTACCATTTGCGTCAACAATTTTCATTTCACCGAATTCAATAGGAACAACGCAGTTTTCATGCATAGCAAGATAAGCCTCGCTGCCGCCGTCAAGCCTTGGAATAATCAAGCTTTGAGCCTGACCGTCAAAAAACACTTTATTAGATGCAATTATTTTAAGTTGAAAAGTATTCATATAATCACCTTATTTTTCAAGCTTTTTTGCATTTTCCAAAACATCTTCAATAGTACCTGTATTAAAGAATGCCTGCTCAGGTACATCATCAACCTCACCGTCGATAATTGCCTTAAAGCCTTTAACTGCATCCTTAACGGCTACATATTTACCCGGCTGACCAGTGAATGCTTCAGCAACGTGGAAAGGCTGAGACAAGAATTTCTCAATCTTTCTTGCACGGTAAACAGTAGTTTTATCTTCATCGGAAAGTTCTTCCATACCGAGAATTGCGATAATATCCTGAAGTTCTTTATACTTTTGCAAATACTCCTGAACCTTACGTGCAACCTGATAATGTTCCTCACCTACAACATCCGGCTCAAGAATACGTGAGTTTGATTCAAGCGGATCAACTGCAGGATAAATACCTTTTTCAACAATCTTTCTTGAAAGAACGGTTGTTGCATCAAGGTGAGCAAATGTTGTTGCAGGAGCAGGGTCGGTAAGGTCATCGGCAGGTACATATACAGCCTGAACCGATGTGATAGAACCGTTCTTTGTTGAAGCGATACGTTCCTGAAGTTCGCCGACATCTGTAGCAAGAGTTGGCTGATAACCAACGGCTGACGGCATTCTTCCCAAAAGAGAAGATACCTCAGAACCTGCCTGAACGAAACGGAAAATATTATCAATGAAAAGAAGCACATCTTGATGCTCTACATCTCTGAAATATTCTGCCATTGTAAGTCCTGTTTCGGCAACACGCATACGTGCTCCGGGCGGTTCGTTCATCTGACCGAATACAAGCGCAGTTTTTTCAAGTACGCCGCTTTCGCCCATTTCCTTCCATAAATCGTTACCCTCACGGCTTCTTTCACCGACACCGGTGAATATCGAATAGCCGCCGTGTTGAGTGGCAACGTTAGTAATAAGCTCTTGAATAAGTACGGTTTTACCTACACCGGCACCGCCGAACAAACCGATTTTACCGCCCTTTGGATAAGGTGTTAAAAGGTCAATAACCTTAATACCTGTTTCAAGAATTTCAACGTTTGCGCTTTGCTCTTCAAATGTAGCGGTTTACGGTGGATAGCCCAATGTTCTTCTTTGTCAAGACTGTCAAGTCCGTCAATCGTTTCACCTACAACGTTGAAAAGTCTGCCCAAAGTTTTGTCACCTACAGGGACTTTAATGGCGTCGCTGTATTGATAACTTCCATATCCTTGCAAAGACCTTCGGATGCGGCAAGCATAATGCAGCGAACACAGTTTCCGCCGATATGCTGACTAACTTCCATAACAAGCTTCTTGCCGTCTAATTCTACTTCAAGAGCGTCCTTAATCTTAGGCAATTCATCTTCAAACTCAACGTCGATTACAGGTCCCATAACCTGAACAATTTTACCGTTTTTCATACAAGGACACCTCCTAATCTTCTTTCATTTTTTGTGCCTTGCACCGGCGATAACCTCAGTAATTTCCTGAGTAATAGCCGCCTGCCTTGCACGGTTATATTCTATACCGAGACCTTTGAGCATATCCTTTGCAGCATCAGTAGCAGTTTGCATAGCCATCATACGTGCATTATGCTCAGAACAATACGATTCAACAAGAGCACCGTATACGAAACCTGAAATATAGTTTGGTATAATATGGTCAAACACAGCATTCATACTCGGTTCAAATGTACATGTTTCATATTTGTTATGCTCATCTGTTCTTTCAAACTTAACCTTCTTTAAAGGCAAAAGCTGTTTGATTTCTGCATCAAAGGTAACAGAATTAACCATTCTTGTGTAAACGATATAAACCTCATCAAGCTTCTTTTCCCTAAAAAGCTCAACTATCTGTTCACTGATAACTCTTGCTCTGTTAACATTAGGATTTTGAGCTGTATATTTGAAGTCAATATCGATAGGAATATTCTTTTTTTCAAAATATTTACGACCAACCTGACCGACAACAAAAAGCATATTTTTATTATCGGAAAGAGCCTCTTTTTCTGCTATTTTGATTACATTGTGGTTATACGCACCTGCCATACCCTTATCGGCTGTAACAACGATATAACCCTGCTTTCTCTCCTGCTTTGGCACGTCCTCTCTTTCGTCAAAGTAAACGTTACCTGCGTCAGGAGAAAGCTCAAGGATTTTTGAAAGGCAATCCTGAATAGTATAGAAATAAGGCTCGGTATTTTTAAGGTCTCTTCTCGCCTTTTGAAGCTTTGAGGACGAAATCATATACATTGCGTTTGTGATTTTCATAGTGTCCTTAATAGACTTCATTCTGGCTTGAATTTCACGAGCATTAGCCATCATTAACCCTCTTGATAAATCTTTTTAAATTCGTCAATTGCCTCTAAAATCTGCTCTCTGGTGCCAGCCTCAAGCACTTTTTCCTGCTCAATTGTATTGACAAGCTGAGAGTAGTTTTCATTCATATAAGCAAGCATTTTATTCTGGAATTTCTTAGTATCCTCCGTCGGGATATCAACAAACTTTCTGCCTGTTGCACCAACAAGAGTAAATACCATATCAGCAAGCGAAAGCGGATGACCGAGCGGCTGCTTAAGGAGTTCCATAAGTCCCTTACCGTAGGTAAGACCTGCTTTTGTTTCTTCATCAAGGTCAGATGAGAACTGGGTAAATACTTCCATTTCTCTAAACTGCGCCAAGTCAATTCTAAGTGAGCCTGCTGCTTTCTTCATAGCCTTTGTTTGAGCTGCACCACCTACACGTGATACAGAAAGACCGACGTTTACAGCCGGACGCATACCGCTGAAGAACAAGTCACTTTCAAGGAAAATCTGACCGTCTGTGATAGAAATAACGTTTGTAGGAATATAAGCAGAAACGTCGCCTGCCTGTGTTTCAATAATAGGAAGCGCAGTAATTGAGCCACCGCCGAGTTCATCTGTAAGACGGTTGAACGCTCAAGAAGTCTTGAATGAAGATAGAAAACGTCGCCGGGATAAGCTTCACGGCCCGGACTTCTTTCAAGAAGAAGTGAAAGAGCACGGTAAGCTACTGCGTGCTTACTTAAATCATCATATACAATAAGGCAATCCTTGCCCTGATACATAAAGTATTCGGCAATTGCTGTTGCAGCATACGGTGAAATATACTGAAGTGAAGCAGGCTCGCTTGCTGTTGAGCAAACAACGATTGTATAATCCATTGCACCTGCTTTTTCAAGTGTATTTACAAGCTTGGCAACGCTTGATGCCTTTTGACCGATTGCGTTATAGATACAAATTACATCCTTACCCTTTTGGTTAAGAATTGTATCAAGTGCAATAGAAGTCTTACCGGTCTGCCTATCACCGATGATAAGTTCACGCTGACCTCTGCCGATTGGGAACATTGAGTCAATTGAAAGAATACCTGTTGCAAGCGGAGTATCAACACTCTGACGATCAACAATTGACGGTGCCGGCTGCTCAACAGGACGATATCCGTCAGCCTTAATTTCACCCTTACCGTCGATAGGCTCACCGAGTGAATTAACAATTCTGCCGATAAAGCCATCGCCTACAGGCACACCTGCTTTTTTATGTGTTCTTTTAACCTTTGTACCCTGTTCAACACCTGTATCGGAGTCAAAAAGAATTACACCGATTTGATGTCTTTTAATATCCTGAACCATGCCCTTAACGCCGTTTCAAATACAACGATTTCGCCGTACATTGCATGGTCAAGACCGTGGATAGTAGCAATTCCGTCGCCTACACGAATAACAGTACCGATTTCCTCGCTGTTAGTTCTAAGTTCAAAAATTATTAATATCCTTTTTCAAAACCGCAAGAACATTTTCGCTTGTTACAGCGCCGTTTCTTGCAGAATCCATAACCTTTTGCTTAATACCGTCAAGCTTTTTCTTAATTGAAAAGTCAAACTGCTTGTCGCCGAGCGTTACGATAAAGCCGCCGATAAGTGAATCATCCTTAACAACCTTGATTACGGCATCATTTGCATTTTCCTGCTTGCAAACAAATTCCTTAATGCCCTTTAACTGTTCGTCATCAGGCTCTGTTACGCAGGTAATTGTTGCTTCTGCAACATTGTTTTGCTTGTTGAGTTGTGAGATATAAGCCTCAACAATTTCGCCCAAGCTGTCAATCTTTCCGCTTGCTGCAAGCTCTGCCACAAAATCATTAACAGACGGGGCAAAAAGCTCCTTACAAACGTTTTTCTTTTCCTCAAGAGTAACGTTAGGGTCGTTAAAAATTTCTTTGAGCTCAGCATTGGATTTAACAGTATTTAAAGCTTCTTCCAAGCTTGACACACTTGCGTGAGCAGAAAACAGTGCGTCAAGATATTTTTCAATATTTTGAATCATTATTTATCACTGCTTTCATTTAAAAATTGGTCGTAGAGCATTTTATTTGTTTCCGGAGAAACTTCCTTTTCAACAACCTTGGTTGCTGCCTGCATAGCAAGCTCTGCAATTTCCTGCTTAACTGCAAGACGTGCCTTTTCGCTTTCAAGCTCAGATGCCTTTTTAGCATCCTGCTTAATCTTAACTGCATCATCGTTTGCACGTGCAACGATTTTGTCATACTCGCCTTTAGCATTATTTCTTGCCTCGGCGATTATAGCTTCTTTTCATCTTCTACGCCTGAGAGCTGTGACTGATATTCAGCCTGTAACTCCCCAGCTTTTTTCTCTTTATCTTCAGCAGCCTTGAACTGACCTTCAATCAATTCCTTACGCTTATCAAGTGTTTTCTTAATTGGTTTAAATAAAAACAGTTTCATAAGCACAAAAAAGATAATAAGGTTTATCAAGGTCCAAAGAATATTTATGTCAAATTTTAACATTAATTATGGTCCTTTCTCATCAAACTGTTTTGATTAAAAACTGTTTTATTTAACCAAGAAAATAATCATAATACAAGCTACAAGTCCGTAAATAGCTGTTGCTTCAGAAAGAGCAGCACCAAGGATAAGAGTTGTACGAATCTGTCCGGCCATTTCCGGCTGACGAGCGATAGCCTCAACGGCTTTACCTGTAGCGATACCGATACCGATACCTGCACCGAGTGCACAAATAAGAGCAATACCTGCACCGATAGCAATAACTGAACCTGTCATAATATTAATCTCCTTAATAATTAAAAATATATTTAAGCGGCTTTAGCCTGCTTTTTGTTCTTTTTACTTGCTTTTTTTATTTTTTTCTTCTGTTTGTCGGTTGTTTCCTCCGACTCCTCAACAGCTTCCTGTAAATAAAGACCTGTTAAGAATACGAAAATGTATGCTTGAAGTAAACCGTCGAATATATCAAAATAAAGACTGAATACTGTAGGTAAGAATATCGGAACGCAAGCCTTAATAAGTTCCATAATAATGAATGAACCGATTACATTACCGAAAAGACGCATACAAAGCGAAAGCGGTTTGGTAATAACTTCCATTATATTGATAGGAGTAATTATCCAAATTGGTTTAGTAAATTCCTTCAGACGCCCTGCAAATCCTTTGTTTTTAAACGCAGTAAATTCTACAAGCACTATACTTATTATAGCAAGACACGCAGTTACCTGCATACTTTTTGTCGGCGGTTTTAATCCAAACAAACCTATAATGTTTGAAACACCGATGAAAAGTGCCACACTCATAAGCCAAGGAATAAACTGTTCTACCTTTTCTCCCATTATGCCCCTGAAAAAGTCTTGCGCTTTTTCATAAGCAAGCTCGAGCAATGCCTGACGCTTTGAAATTTCTCCTGTTACTTTGAGATTTCGGGTTAAGATAATCGCAAGAACTGTCATTACCGCAATAATTATCCAGCTTACCACTGTTGCCTCATCGAAGCCGAGCTTAAAATTACCAATCTTAAAGCTGAAAACTTCTTTCAGTTCGAGCTGGTCGGTAAGTTCTTTTTGAAGATCCACCTTCATTAAAATAGTATCAAACGTTGCAGTCACCCCCTTGTTTGTACTGTCGTGATTATACTACAATAAAAATGCGAATTCAAGTCTTTTTCATCCAAAATATACATATTGTAACACATTTCATTACTATTTGTAGTGTTGGACAAATTACACAAAACAATCAAATTATATTTGTGCAAAAAGACAACAAACACTATGTCATATTTACCATAGATAACCGCTATAAGCATATTTTGCCTACAGCTCTAATATATCAACCAATTATGAACAAATCAAGAACAAGCAAAAGAAATGGCAATATGTCATAAAAAAACGAATTCTGTTAAAAATTTTTGTTCAAAAATAGTGTTACATCTTGTCTCTGTTATTATATAATAAGAATTAAACGTAATTTAAAACTATTATCTAAACTATCACTATCATATGACAAGGAGTCACAAATATGGCAAACGACCAAAAAAAGATGGTTGATTCCATCACATCTATGGACGAGGATTTTGCGAAATGGTACACTGACGTGTGCAAAAAAGCAGAGCTCGTTTCTTACACAAGCGTAAAAGGCTGTATGGTAATAAGACCTTACGGCTACGCAATTTGGGAAAATATTCAAAGAATTCTTGACGGTATGTTCAAGGAGCTTGGCCACGAGAATGTTAATATGCCAATGTTTATCCCTGAAAGCTTGCTTAAAAAAGAGGCAGACCACGTTGAGGGTTTTGCACCTGAATGTGCATGGGTAACATACGGCGGAAACGAAAAGCTTGAAGAAAGGCTTTGCGTAAGACCTACGTCGGAAACACTTTTCTGCGAACATTTCAGAGATGTTGTTCATTCTTACAGAGATTTACCTAAGCTTTACAATCAGTGGGTATCGGTTGTAAGATGGGAAAAAACAACAAGACCTTTCCTTCGTTCAAGAGAATTTTTATGGCAGGAAGGTCACACTCTTCACGAAACGGCAGAGGAAGCGATTGAAGAAACAGAAAGAATGCTTAATGTATATACAAAATTCTGCCAAGAAGACCTTGCAATGCCTGTTGTTCAGGGTATGAAAACCGACAGCGACAAATTTGCAGGTGCCGAACGTACATATTGTATTGAAGCGCTTATGCACGACGGCAAGGCACTTCAGGCAGGCACAAGCCACTATTTCGGCGACGGTTTTGCCAAGGCATTTGACATTCAATTTTCAAATAAAGAAAACAAGCTTGCATACCCTCATCAGACATCTTGGGGTATGACTACAAGATTAATAGGCGCAATCATTATGACTCACGGTGACGACAACGGTCTTGTTTTACCGCCTGCCGTTGCACCTATTCAGGTTATCGTTGTTCCTATCGCTCAGCACAAGGAAGGCGTACTTGACAGGGCTAATGCTCTTTGCGACGAACTCAAAAAGGTTTGCAGAGCTAAGATTGACGACAGTGAAAATTCACCGGGCTGGAAGTTTGCGGAATATGAAATGAAGGGCGTTCCAGTAAGAGTTGAAATCGGACCGAGAGATATTGAAAATAATCAATGTGTTGTAGTTACAAGGCACAACAGAGAGAAAACCGTAGTTTCTCTTGATGACATTTCAACAGTTATTCCTCAAAAGCTTCAAGAAGTTCGTGACGGGCTTTACAAAAATGCTCTTGAAAACAGAGAGAGAAGAACATATAAATGCAAATCTACAGACGAAATCATAAAGGCGCTTGAGGAAAACGGCGACGGCTTTGTTAAGGCTATGTGGTGCGGCAGTGAGGAATGTGAGGACAAAGTAAAGGAAATTACAGGTGTCGGCTCTCGTTGTATTCCGTTTGACCAAGAAGAAATTTCAGACGTTTGTGTTTGCTGCGGCAAGCCTGCAAAAAAAATGCTCTATTGGGGCAAAGCATATTAATAAACAAAAATATTTTTTATATAAAACTACGGAGGTAGCATTATGTCAGTATTAGTTACAGGCGGTCTCGGTTATATCGGTTCACACACCTGCGTTGAACTTATGAATGCGGGTCAGGATGTTGTAGTAGTAGATAATCTTTACAACTGCAAGAAAAGCTCTTATGACAGAATCAAAGCTTTAGTCGGAAAGGATTTCAGCTTTTATGAATGTGATATAAGAGATGCCGAGGGCTTAAGCAATGTTTTTGAAAAGGAAAATATTACATCTGTTATTCACTTTGCAGGCTTAAAGGCAGTAGGCGAAAGCGTTCATAAGCCGCTTGAATATTTTGATAACAACGTAACAGGCACGCTTGTTTTGCTTGACGTTATGAGAAAGCACGGTTGCAAGAAGATTGTATTTTCATCATCGGCTACGGTTTACGGTATGAACAACGTATCCCCTCTTACCGAGGATATGGAGGTTGGCGGAGTTACCAACCCTTACGGCAGAACTAAGTTTATGATTGAATGTATACTTAAAGACCTTTATGTTTCAGACAATAGCTGGTCAATCTGCCTTCTGCGTTACTTCAACCCTATCGGTGCTCACAAGAGCGGCACAATGGGCGAAGACCCTAACGGTATTCCTAACAACCTTATGCCTTATATCACTCAGGTTGCTATCGGTAAGCTTGACCACCTTAATGTATTCGGCAACGATTACGATACTCCTGACGGAACAGGTGTTCGTGACTATATTCACGTTGTTGACCTTGCACTCGGTCATATCAAGGCTGTCGAAAAGGTTGAGGGTGAGGACGGACTCTTTATCTACAACCTCGGCACAGGAATCGGCTACTCTGTTCTTGACGTTGTTAAATCATTTGAAAAGGCTTCAGGCAAGGAAATCCCTTACGTTATCGGACCTCGTCGTGACGGCGATATTGCTACCTGCTATTCAGACCCAAGCAAGGCACTCAAAGAACTTGGCTGGAAGGCTGAAAGAGGACTTGACGAAATGTGCGAGGATAGCTGGAGATGGCAGAGCCAAAACCCTAACGGCTACCCTGATTAATAAATAAGCATATAAAAACACGCATTATTGATGCGTGTTGACAAATATATTATTCTATGCTAATATAATTATAGACAAAGGGCTTATCGGATAGACGGTTAGCCCGGAATAGTGATTAAATAACCACCCTTGTTTTTCCAGGACACAGGGCGGTTATTTTTTATTATAAGAATCAGTATAATAATAAGTACCAAGGTAATTATTGTTGCATATTCCATAATATCTCCCCCTTTTGATTAAATCTCAAGAGGGATAACAACCCTCTTGGAATAAGAGGGCTAACCGCCTACCGTATTCGACAGTTTCCTTTGTCCATTTCAAATTATATAATACACACATAATATTGTCAATAATCAGGAATATTTGTCGTTTTTTTAATTAATTTTGTATGTTGCGCAGAGGTAACATTACCTATCTGTTTTCTATCCTTTCCTTTAGCTTTAGCATATCCTCAAATTCCTGCTTATTTTTACAATACAAGCATAGATTATATTCTCGGCAGAACAGATAAAAATAAGGACAACGGAAATTTTAACATTCCGTTGTCCTTTAATTTATTCAATTACAATTCAATAGGCGACCAATGGTCGCCCCTACGGTATTCCAAAATCCGACGCACTGCTGTACGGCGGATTTTGCGAGGAGAAAGGAACGGAGTGTTTATTATAAATTTTGCAAAAATTTATTCAAACACGTATTTTCTTTCGACGCCGTAGGGGCGATTATTAATCGCCCGTTTGATAATGTTATATAATTCAACTTTGTTCTTAATTATAGATATTTTAATTTTCGCAACAGGTTACATAACAGTATTATAATATATCTGCCAAGGTTTTAGACGATAAGAAATCCTCAATCACGTCATCAAGTTCTTTCCAAAGAACGTAAGTTTTACAGCTTGGTGCATTTTCGCAGTCGCCGTCACTAACGCACGCAACGGGAGCAAGGCTGCCCTCTGCCGCATTGAGAATTGAAGCAATTGTATATTCCTTTGGCTCACGGTTGAGCATATAGCCGCCGTTTTTGCCACGAACGCTCTTTAAAAGTCCGTTTTTATTAAGAGATGAAACAATGATTTCAAGATATTTTATGCCGATATTTTCACGTTCGGCAATATCCTTAAGCGATACGGGACCGCCCTCTTGATTTTCGGCAAGGTCAGCCATAATTCTGAGAGCATATCTGCCTTGGTGGAAACCATCATTACTTCTCACCTCCGAAAAATTCCTTAGCTATTCTTACACTTTCCATTGCGTCCTTAGCGTACCAATCGGCATTAATCATTTTGGCATACGACTTTGTAAGAACAGCACCGCCGACAAACACTTTTGCGTCCGTATTATCGTGGATAAGCTTAATCGTTTTTTCCATATTAGGCACGGTTGTAGTCATCAAGGCTGAAAGACCGACAAGCTTAACGCCCTGCTTTTGTACCTCTTCAAGCACTCTTTCGCACTTAACGTCCTTGCCCAAATCAATAATATCAAATCCGTAATTTGACATAAGAACCTTAACAATATTTTTGCCAATATCGTGGATATCGCCCTCAACGGTTGCGATTACAACCTTATGCTCGCTTTTTTTCTGTTCTCCTGCCAAAATCAAATGTTCTTTGATAACGTCAAATGCTGCCTTTGCGGAATCAGCACTCATAAGAAGCTGAGGGAGGAACACCTTATTTTTTTCAAATCCGTCGCCGACAACGTCAAGCGCAGGGATAATATAATCATTAATAACGTCAAGCGCCGGCGTATCTTTTAACAGTTCCTTAGCGCAAGCGCCTGCATCCTCTTTCATACCCTTGATGATAGCCATTTTCAAATCGGTCACACCTGTTGCCGTCGCAGTATTGGCAGAAGCGGTAACAGATTCGATATACTGTGTGCAGTTATCGTCAAATCCCTCAAGAGCATTATACGAATAATAGGCATTCATCATACTTTCGCTCAAGGGATTTATAATACCCGCCGACAAGCCTGCCTTAAGAGCAAGGGTAAAGAAAGCGGTATTAATCGCCTCTCTTTTAGGCAAACCGAAGCTGATATTTGACACACCTAAAACCGTGCCGACACCAAGCTCGTGACGGATATAATCAACCGCTTTAAGCGTTTCTTTCGCATTATCCTTGTTAGTTGAAATTGTCATTACAAGTGCATCAACTACAAGGTCTTTTTTATCTATACCATAGCTTTCGGCTGTTTTGATGATTTTCTTTGCGATATCAATTCTGCCCTGCGCCGTTTCGGGAATACCGCTTTCGTCAAGGCAAAGGCAAACAACAACGCCGCCGTATTTTTGAACAAGCGGGAAAACCTCACTCATTGACGACTGCTTGCCGTTTACAGAGTTAATCATCGCCTTGCCGTTATACATACGCATTGCCTTTTCAAGAGCCTGAGTGTTGCTTGAATCAAGCTGAAGCGGAAGAGAAAGAACGCTTTGAAGATTAAACACAGCGTCTTGAAGCATCTGCACCTCGTCAATTTCAGGCAAGCCGACATTTACATCAAGGATATGAGCGCCCTTTTCCTGCTGAGCCATACCCTCTTTAATTATATAATCGATATTGTTATTTCTAAGTGCTTCCTTAAAAAGCTTTTTACCCGTTGGGTTAATTCTTTCGCCGATAACCACAGGCTTTTCACCGATAGTAACGGCGCTTGAATAAGAGCAAACAACCGTATCGTTTTTCTTTTCGGGAACATTATCGGGAATGTCCTTGCAAAGTTCAATCATTTTGCAATATGCTTTGGAGTTGTACCGCAGCAGCCGCCCAAAATCGACACGCCGAGCTTGGCAATCTCTCTCATATCTTGCGCAAATTCGTCAGGCGAAACATTATAAACAGTCTTGCCGTCAACAGATTCGGGAAGCCCTGCATTTGGCATAACGAGAATAGGAAGCGAGGTACACTCTCTAAGCTCCTTAACAAGAGGAATCATTTGCTTAGGGCCTAAGCCGCAGTTAAATCCGATAGCGTCAACTCTAAGTCCCTCAAGCATAGCAACGGCACTTTTAACGTCGCCGCCTGTAAGAAGCCTGCCCGATTCGTCAAAAATCATCGAAGTGATAATCGGCAAATCCGAATTTTCCTTAACAGCGATTACAGCCGCCTTAAGCTCATACATATCGCTCATAGTTTCAATAATTGCAACGTCGGAGCCGTCCTTGCCTGCTCTTACAACCTCTGAAAAAAGCTCAACTGCTCTTTCAAATTCAAGATCGCCCATAGGCTTCAAAAGCTTACCGGTTGGACCGATATCAAGCGCAACATATTTGCCTGCTTTTTTAGCAAGCGCAACGCCTGCCTTTACAAGCTCATCTACATTATCATATTTAAGCGAGTTAGCGCCAAAGGTGTTAGCCGTAATAAATTCTGCGCCTGCATCTGCATATCCCTTATGAACAGCAAAAACTCTTTCAGGCTCGCTGATATTAAGCTTTTCAGGCAGTTCGCCTGCCGCAAGATTGAGCATACTGCCCATACCGCCGTCAAAAAATCTAATCATTTTCAATACCTATAAATGCCGTAACGGACTTTGACGGAACCATTTGGCAGGTGCCCGTAATCGTAAGCCCGATACGCTTTGTTATATCCATTAATTCAAATAATTTTTTATTTTCCTTTATATCAAGGTCAAAATAGCCAGGAGAATATCGACTGCGAAGAGTCATTCCCTGCTTTTTTAATTCATCCTCAATCCCGTCGCAAACCTCTTCAATCTTAGATGCAAGGCAGGCTTGTAGCACCGTTGCCCTCGTTATATCGGTTGAGGCATACGTTCTCAAAAGCCTGTCACATTCAGTGCCGAGAGTCGCACCAAAAATGCAAACTCTTTTACAGCCCTTCATATTATCCGCAAGGCGCTTGCTTTTAAAAACCTGATTTTCAACAATAACCTCGTCATCATTTACCGTGCAATCAAAAATACGATGAATGGTTTTAGGCCTTACGCATTTGTTAACCTCGTTGCAACAATCATCAATAAGGTCAAGAAGCCTTTTATCGTCTACTTTTGAATTGGTACGCAAATAGTGGAGTATTTCTGTCCTATTCATTTATAATTGCCGAAAGTCCTTCCATAATTTGATGTGCAACGTCAGGCTTATTCATAGTATAAATATGAATATTATTAACCCCGTTTGCCATCAAGTCTATTATTTGCTCTGTTGCATAAACAATACCTGCCTGCTTCATAGCGTCAGGATTTTCGCCGAAGCGCTCCATAATCTTATTAAACTTAGCGGGAAGAGATGCATTTGAAAGCTCCAAGCTTCTCTTAATTTGATTAGCGTTTGTAATCGGCATAATTCCTGCTATAATCGGCACGTTAATCTCTTTTATAGCGCACATTTCACGGAAGTTATAAAATTTATCATTATCAAAAAACATTTGAGTTGTGATAAAATCGACGCCGCAATCAACTTTTTCCTTAAGCCTTGCGATATCATCAACCCTGTTTTTAGACTCAGGGTGAGTTTCCGGATAGCACGCCGCACCTACGCAAAACTTTCCCCTTGCCTTAATTTCATTCACAAGCTCAAAAGCGTGGTGAAAATATTGATTTTCGCCCATTTCAAAATCCTTAGGAATATCGCCTCTTAAAGCAAGCACGTTTTCAATACCGTTTGCCTCCAACTCATCCAAAACACTGTCGATTTTTTCCTTGGTAGAAGTAAGGCAGGTAAGGTGAGAAAGCGGCTCAACTCCGCCCTCTTTAATCGCATTTGCAATCTCTGTTGTAAAGCCGCTTGTAGTTCCTGCCGCACCGTAGGTAACACTCATAAACGACGGCTTGTCCTTTACCATTTCCTCAACGATTTTCTTTGTATTTGCAATTTTATCCCACTGCTTCGGAGGAAAAACCTCAAACGAAACAGTAACCTTTTTACTATTTATTATATCTTTAATTTTCATTATAACCACCCGATTTTTAACAAATACATATTTCAGTAGACATTATACTACCTTTTTAGTAGGAATTCAAGAAGATTTTGTCCTATATTCACTATAAGGTTAAACCTATGGCTACACAAAAATCAAGATTAAAATTTAGCACTTTTCATATAATTTTTCAATGTCTTTAAATTCGTCGCTCATTATGTTTTCCGTCACAATCATACCATAATAGAGATATAATTGCAAAAAAACGCCCCTGATAACAGGAGCATTTCGGAAGCCTCAATTTAGAAAAAAGCTCATCGTGCAAAAAACAGCGCTTCCAAAACGGAAACGCTGTTGAAAAGATAAATAATTATCTCTTTGAGAATTGGCTCGTTTGTGACCGCTGCCTGTGGCAGACAAAGGGAACAACAAGAGCTTAGTAGCGGTCTAAAAATCAGAGCATTATTTATAATGTGAATGATTTTTAGGGCACCGCCCTGCGAGGTGCACGACGTCGTCGCAAACTTCATACCGTTCAAAGTGACTTTTATATAAACCTAATGAAAACAAAAACGCCCCTGATAACAGGAGCGTTTCGGATAAACAGATTATCTCTTTGAGAACTGTGGTGCACGACGTGCTTTTTTGAGACCAGGTTTCTTTCTTTCTTCATTCTTGGGTCACGAGTGAGGAAGCCTGCCTTCTTAAGAGCAGGACGAAGTGACTCGTCATACTGAAGAAGAGCTCTTGCAATACCGTGACGGATTGCGCCTGCCTGACCTGTTACACCGCCGCCGTTTACTCTGCATACAACGTCAAGCTTTTCGCCTGTTTCTGTAAGAGTGAGTGGCTGACGAACGATAAGCTTAAGTGTTTCAAGACCAAAGTAATCGTCAATATCTCTGTCGTTGATTGTGATTTTGCCGGTACCTGCGTATAAGCGTACACGTGCTACTGATTCTTTTCTTCTACCTGTTCCGTAGAAATATGGATTAGTTTCATACATAACTCAGATACCTCCTATTATAATTCATAAGCTACAGGCTTCTGAGCCTCGTGCTTATGGTCTGCGCCCTTGTAAATATGGCATCTTGTGAGCTGCTTTCTGCCGAGTGTTGTGTCAGGAATCATACCCTTAACAGCAAGCTGCATAGCAAAATCACTCTTTTCAGCCATAAGTGTGCCGTACTTAACTTCCTTAAGGTTACCGATATAACCTGTGTGATGCTGATAAAGCTTCTTGTTAAGCTTGTCACCTGTAAGAACTGCTTTGTCTGTGTTGATAATAATTACGAAGTCACCGCAATCTACGTTTGGTGTGAAGATTGGCTTGTGCTTACCTCTGAGGAGAACTGCAGCTTCACTTGCTACACGTCCGAGAGGCTTGCCGGCAGCGTCAATAACATACCAGTTACGAGTGATTTCGTCAGCTTTTGGTAAAAATGTTGACATAATCAAATCCTCCTAAAACATTTGACCTAAACGGCCCTTTTTCTTTTGCTTGAATATAATAACACAAGAGAGTTTAATAGTCAACAATAATTTTATAAATATAGTGATAATCTCTCATTTACTCACTTTTTCTCGTTTTTTCATATATAATGCTCGATTAAAATATAAAATAAGGGTAACGGCAAATTAACCGTTACCCTTAAATATTTTCAACTATTATCAGTCTTTGCTCGGAGCATAGAAATCAACAAGCTTAGCAAGCTTATTATATTTTTCAATTGAATTTTCTGCAGCAATACCAAAGAGTTCCTCTGCCTTGCCCGGGAATGAGCGTTTAAGAGCAGAATATCTTGTTTCACCCTCGATAAATTCAACGTAATCAGCCGTCGGAGCCTTGCTGTCAAGCGAGAATGGGTTTTTACCTTCTTCTGCAAGTGCAGGATTAAATCTAAATAAGTTCCAATATCCTGCTGCGACAGCCTTTTTCTGTTCAGTCTGATTAAACGGCATCTTGATACCGTGGTTAATACAAGGAGCATAGCATATAATAAGCGAAGGTCCGTTATAAGCGGCAGCCTCTTGGAATGCCTTAAGGCATTGAGCGGCATTAGCACCCATAGCAACCTGAGCAACATATACATAGCCGTAGCTCATAGCGATTTGAGCAAGGTCTTTCTTCTTAACTACCTTACCGGAAGCGGCAAACTTAGCAACCGCACCTGTAGGAGTAGCCTTAGAAGCCTGACCGCCTGTATTAGAATAAACCTCTGTATCAAATACTACGATATTAACGTCCTGATTTTGAGCGATTACGTGGTCAAGACCGCCGAAACCGATATCGTAAGCCCAACCGTCACCGCCGAAGATAAATTGATACTTCTTAGCGGCATAGTCCTTATCCTTAAGGAAATCAGCCTTAGCATCATTAGCCTCGCCGTCAAGCTTTGCATTTTCGAGAGCGGCAATAAGCGCATCTGCGGCCTCAGTATTTGTTGCGGCATTTTCATAAGTATCAAGCCAAGCCTGAGCCTCTGCTGAAACTGATGTATCAAGAAGTACCTGTGCGTCAGCGGCAAGTCTTTCACGGATTTGCTTTTGAGCAAGCATCATACCGTAACCGAATTCGGCATTATCCTCAAATAGTGAGTTAGACCAAGCAGGGCCGTGGCCGTTTTTGTCAACAGTATATGGTGTTGACGGAGCAGAGCCGCCCCAAATTGACGAACAGCCTGTTGCATTTGCAATATACATTCTGTCGCCGTAAAGCTGGGTAGCAAGCTTAGCATAAGGTGTTTCACCGCAGCCTGCGCAAGCGCCTGAAAATTCAAGATAAGGCTTTCTGTACTGAACGCCGATAGTATTATTTGTAAGCACCTCCGGCTTAGCATCAATCTGCGAAAGAGCGTCATAAACCGGTTGAGATTTAAGTTGAGAAGCAATAGGCTTCATTGTAAGCGACTTTGTAGGGCAAACATTTGCACAAGAGCCACAACCTGTACAGTCAAGAGTAGAAACAATAATAGCATATTGATAATCAGTCTTTTTATGTTTAACAAGCTGTGTACCTTCAGGAGCATTCTTTGCCTCTTCCTCATTAAGGCAAACAGGGCGAATAACTGCGTGAGGGCAAACCATTGAACAAAGGTTACACTGAGCACATTTTGTGCCGTCCCATTCAGGAACAGTAATAGCAATACCTCTTTTTTCAAATGCGGCAGAGCCTTGAGGATATACACCGTCTGCTCTGTCTACAAACTTAGAAACAGGTAAATCATCACCGTGGAGATGGTCGATAGGATGAAGAATATTCTTAACAAAGTCTTTCATTTCAGGGCGATTTGTAGGAATAACAAGTTTCTTTTCCTCGTCAGCCGCATTCTTCCAGCTTTCAGGAACATCAATCTTAACAATTTCCTTTGAGCCACGGTCAATACCGTTGCAGTTAGCGTTTACGATAGCTTCGCCCTTTTTAGAGAACTTCTTAACAACAGCCTTTTTCATAAGCTCAATTGCCTTATCAACAGGGATAATATTTGCAATTGTGAAGAATGCAGACTGAAGAATGGTTGAAGCTCTGCCCGGAAGCCCTACTTCCTCGGCAATCTTAATACCGTTGATAGTGTAGAAATTAATATTATTTTCTGCAATATATCTCTTCATTTTGGCAGGAAGCTGCTTATCAAGTTCCTCAGGCGACCAAATACAGTTGAGAAGGAATGTACCTCCCGGCACAATATCCTGCACCATATCATATTTAGTTACATAAGACGGATTATGACATGCAACAAAATTAGCCTTATTGATAAGATATGTTGAAGTAATCGGAGATGAGCCGAAACGAAGATGAGATACGGTTATACCGCCTGACTTTTTCGAGTCATAGAAGAAATAGCCCTGAGCATACATATCCGTATTATCACCGATAATCTTGATAGAATCCTTATTTGCGCCGACTGTTCCGTCAGAGCCGAGACCCCAGAATTTACAAGAGGTTGTACCCTTAGGTGTTGTGTCAGGGCTTTCGGTAACATCAAGTGAAAGATTTGTTACGTCATCGTTGATTGAAAGAGTAAACTCTGTCTTAGGCTTTTCTGCATTCATATTGTTATAAACAGAAATGATATGAGCAGGAAGTGTATCCTTTGAGCCTAAACCGTAACGTCCGCCGTAAACAGGAACATTGCTGAACTTAGAGTTTTTAAGAGCAGCAACAACATCAAGGAAAAGAGGTTCGCCGAGTGAACCGGGTTCCTTAGTTCTGTCAATAACAGAAATCGTCTTAACGCTGTCAGGAATAACGTCAACAAGGTGTTTAACAGAGAAAGGTCTGTAAAGATGAACCTTAATCATACCAACCTTTTCGCCACGTGCGTTAAGAAAATCAATTGTTTCCTTAATAGTATCGCAAACAGAGCCCATAGCAACAATTACTCTGTCGGCATCCTCTGCACCATAGTAGTTGAAAAGCTTATAATCGGTACCGAGCTTTTCATTAACCATATTCATATACATCTCGGTTGTTGCAACAGCGTCATTATAATACTTATTGCAAGCCTCTCTGTGCTGGAAGAATATATCACTGTTTTCGGCAGAGCACGAAGAACAGGTCTTTCAGGATTGAGCGCTCTTGCACGGAATGCCTGAACATCATCCATATCCACCATAGATTTGAGTTCATCATAATCCCAAACTTCAATCTTTTGAATTTCGTGAGAAGTACGGAAGCCGTCAAAGAAATGCAAAAACGGCACTCTGCTCTTAAGTGTTGAAAGGTGAGCTACTGCGCCGAGGTCCATAACCTCCTGAACATTAGCCGAGCAAAGCATTGCATAACCCGTTTGGCGGCAAGCCATAACGTCTGAATGGTCGCCGAAAATGTTAAGTGCGTGAGTAGATACGCAACGAGCCGATACGTGGATAACAGACGGAATAAGCTCGCCTGCGATTTTATACATATTCGGAATCATCAAAAGAAGACCCTGTGATGCCGTATATGTTGTAGTAAGCGCACCTGCTGAAAGTGAGCCGTGAACAGCACCTGCTGCACCGCCCTCAGATTCCATCTCTGCAACACGTACTGTTTGCCCAAAGATATTTTTTACTCCTCTTGCTGCCATAGCGTCCGTTTCCTCTGCCATATTTGATGACGGAGTAATAGGATAAATAGCAGCGACCTCTGTAAACGCATAACTAACGTGCGCAGCGGCACTGTTACCGTCCATGGTCTTTTTCTTTCTTGCCATTAAATTTCCTCCCTTAAGTTAAAAACAAACGTAATTAAATATAATATATTGCCAAAATTACGTCACGCTTGTTTTAATTATATCATTAAAATTATTTAATTTCAACAATTTATATTTCACATTCGTTATACAAAATTGCAATTTTCACTAATTAATCCTTTTTACCTATTGCAATATCTATGCCTGAAGCCGGAGCTATTGTAACACTGTTTTCGTTTGACTTAATTGTTGCAGCGTTTCCTGTCAGCTCAACTCCTGAAATCGACACTTTAACCTTAACATCACCCTTAATTTTACCGAGACTGTACTTTTTAACGGTTTTTCCGTCAAGTTTAACTACCTCATAATCAAGCTGATTTTTCTTGTCATTCGGGTCATCAATTTTAAGCGTTTTATATTCCTTATCCTTTTCGGTCTTATATTTTATTGTAAGCTTAGCTTGCTTTAAATCACTTGAATTAGGCAATTGAACTCTTACAATAACTTCACGCTTTTCAGGCTTTTCGGTAGTAGTTTCCTTAGTAGTCGTTTCTTTTTTATCTGTTGTGGTTTCATTCTTTTTGGTTGCTTCTGCTTTCTTAGTCGATGAAGCTTTTTTTGTGGTCTTGTCCTCTTTATTTGCCTTAGCGGTTTCATTTTTCTTTGTTGAAGAAGCTTTTTGCGAAGCGTTGGTCTTTGAAGCAGAAACAGTTGAAGAAGCATTACCGTCTTTCCCCGGCTCGGTTGACACCTCAGTTACAACCTTGCCCTGCTCATTTGTAACGGTTTCACCGTTTTCGTCAGTAACAGGAATGGTAACCTCTTTATCGGTATATTTTTTTGAAGAACAGGATGCAAAAGCAAATGCAACCGTCATAATCATAACAACAGCTAATAAAGCCGCAATAATTTTTTTCATAAATAACACTCCTAAATATTAATTATATAAATGCATTAAACGATGCGTCACTCGGCATTCTCCAATCCCCTCTCGGACTGAGTGAAACAGAGCCGACCTTTGGAGAATCGGGAATACAGGAACGCTTAAACTGACTGATAAAAATCTTTTGTAAACACAGCCAGCCATTTTGAAAATCGTTCTTTCATCATATTTACCGTAAAAAGCTTTAAGAGCAAGCCTTTTAATTTTATTT
>ENA-OQIO01000174-OQIO01000174.1-human-gut-metagenome-genome-assembly--contig:-NODE-174-length-32570-cov-2.855685_pt1 | contig 32570 bp, 40 predicted proteins | sample MGYA00242573_ERZ504737 | MGnify/ENA primary metagenome ERZ504737 (study PRJEB26092, sample SAMD00036203) | human gut metagenome | host: Homo sapiens | study: EMG produced TPA metagenomics assembly of...
CTGGCTGGTACGCCATTACGATTGGCCGGTTGATTGGGATTACGCCTTGCGCGTGCTGCGTCTCGCCACACTGTGGCTGCGGCGGCATCTGCCTGGGAATCGGCGTGGTGATCGTCGTGCTTGGTTGCATGGGCCGTCGCACCGGCGGCCTGCATCCGCTGGCATGGTGCGCGGCGTTCATGGCCGTGGTGATGACGTTCTGCACGAGTGCGGTGGCATGGGAAAGCCGCGATTGGATGATGTCGAATGACTACCACCGCACGACGGTCTCCGGCATCGTGACATGGAGCGACACCAGCGACGCCCAGATGAAACGATATGAACAGGGACTGGTGGTGGTCGGCAAGAACTACGCCAACGATGTGCTCGACATCGATTTGAGCGGATATCCGGCAGCGCATGGCAAGCACAAGGTCAAGCTCAACGACGGCACGTACGGCGAAAGCTCATGTCCGACAGGGAAGCTGAATCTGGTGGTGGTGAACGCCCAGGTGGTGGTCACGCTGCCGGACGGATGCCAGTGGTCGGTCAGCGATCCGGACGACGGCTACACCAACGTCACGGATTACATAGGAGGGCCGGACGGGATTACGTTCTTCAACGGCACGGGCTTCATGGGCCTGTCCCTCGACGAGAACGATGATTCGGGACTCGGCCATCATGGCGTGAACAAGGGCGTTCCGGCGCTCAACGGCACCACCGATTTCGACGATTCCGGCGATGATGATGCGGGCGATGCCGGTTCGGATACGGAGAACGATTCGCAGGATTCGGTATACGCCGGCACGGATCTCGACAAGGCATTCAAAACGATCTACGAGAACAAGTGGTATTGGCCGTCGATCGATTCGGACAAGGCTCCGGAGGAACCGGATCTGTATGTCAACGTCGATGGAACCGTCGGCGGCAGTGTCACCATGCAGTACACGTCCGACAGCAAGCTGCCAGTGGGAACGACGGGCAGCCAATCGCATGGCAGCGTCGATGGAAAGAACGTCGGGAAAAGCGCCAGCGGAAAGGAAACGAAATGAGTGACGAGAAAACCCGTGAAGTGCCGTTGACCGACGTCATGGGAATCGCGGAGGTCTCGGACGAGCCCACGGAAACCCTGCCGGCCGTCGACGATCCGGGCGAGGCGAAGACCGAATCGTTCCAGAAGCCGTTCGACGGCGGTCCGGAAGCGCAGAGGAAGTTCGAATCGCAGGACGAGGCCGAATCGCTGGAAACCTCCGGACAAGACATGCGCGGAAGCTTTGCGGGCCGTTCGGCACGTCCGACCGGTTCCTTCAAATCGGCTGATCCAGCCAAATCAGCCGAGCCGGTCGACCCCTCCAAGCAAGTGCGCATCGGCAAAACGGACGGCGAGCTGGTAATCCGCCCGTCCGGACCAAGCACCGGAACCATCGTGCTGGGCGTGTTCTTCTGCCTGATCGGCCTGGATGTCCATGCTGTGCCTGCTGCCCATCGGCGCATGGCGGTGGATGCCGAATCCCTCGACGCTGTTCTTCTACGTGGTCGGCGGTCTCGGCGCGCTGCTGCTCATCATTTCCGTGGCTGGGCCGTCGTCGCCGCGGTGCGTCTGCGCCGACGGGAACGCCAGTCAGCAGAACAGTCCCCAGAAAGCCAGCAGCGCCAACGATAGCGCCGCCGACACCACCACACACGTGGCCACGATGACATGGCCGGATCCGATGCATGCTTTTCCATCTTTTCCTATATCGCATCGGCTTCCGGCTGCGGCATCGTGGCCATTATTCATATCCGCATCGTCATCTATGCTTGCAATCGCGCGATTCCTAGCATGACGACGGCACGCGTCCACGATGATTTCCGCCAACAGCCAGGCGAACGCGACAAGGCTCAGCCATGTGAGCATGACGATGACATGCCAGTTCTTGGCAAGCACCGCCGAATTGTCGGTCAACGAGATCGCATCAATGATGACGGTGACCAGATACGCCAGGAACACGCCGGTCGTGCCGACGGCAAGGAGGGTGTTGAGCGCCAGTGCGACGCGCATGCCGACCGGGAATCGATGGTCGGTTATTGCGATTGGACGTGCCGCATTCGGTTGTGTGGATGGACCTGTCGGTGTGGTCGCATCCGTTGAAAACATTGAAGTCGAATCCGTTGGCTCCGCCGGTTCCGTCGAAGCCGAATCGTGCGATACCCGCCGTGACGCACGGCGCTCGCGCACCCAGCCGGCGATGAGCAGAATTGGCGCGCCGCACATCGCCAGCAGCGCGCAGAGCAGGCAAACCGCGATTGCGCCGACAATCACACCCATCGACTTCACCAGCGCGGGCGGGGTCTTCAGCGGTGCCGTGACCGTCTGATTCGGCTGCGTTCCGGCGATCATCGGCGTTGCCCAGCCGTTCGCGCCCGTGCCGCTCGTCACCGCGTTGATCCAATCCTCCAGATCGTGCGTGTAATGCGGTTCCAACGGCAGTCCCGGAACCGTCTGATTCGAACCGGTTCGAAGCTGATGGTTCGCGTCATAATACCGCAGCGTCACATTCGTATTGCCAGCCTGGTTTGCGGCTTTGATCAGCAGCCGCGCGCCCTGTTCGACCGGCATGGCTGTGTCCTTGACGCCATAGTTGATGAGTAGCGGCATGGTGAGCGATCTGCGGTATTTGGCCGCGTCGAAATCCGCATAGGCGAGTCCCATGCGTTGTGTGCCAAGCTGGTGATGCGCGGAATAAGCTGCTTGACGGCATCGGGTGCGCCCGCGGCGGTCAGATAATTGGTGGCTGCGAGCGTCATCTGCTGACGGCCCGAAACGACCGGGGGAGAGGTGAGGATGGCGAAGGCAAGATCCGGATGCTGTTGCGTCAGCACGGTGGCGATCCATGTGCCTTCCGATTCGGCGTAGATGCCGGTTTCCGATCTGCTCACGCCCGGCCATTTTCTCAGGATTTCCAGCGATTTCGCATAGTCGTGCGCGCTGGACACGTAGTCGCGGTGCAGCATGGTGTAGTTGTCGAGCCGCTTGTCCGGCACGAGAGTGGTGATGCCGGCCGACGCCATCGCGTTCGCCACGTCGCCGAACGCCTCCGACGATTTGCCGGTGCCCGAACCGTGCAGGAACAGGCATGCGGGACGATCTGCCGGCGCGTCGAGCGGCTCGCGAACGATGGCATTCACGGTTTTGCCGCCGTCCAACGCGACCGTGATATGCGTTTCCTTGGTGCGGTACGCGCCCTCCTGCGGGGTTTCGAGCACGGCACCTGTGGCCGGGTCAACGGCTTGGATAGCGGTATTGGTCGTGGTGAGCGTGATATGTTCCGTGAACGGCTCGACCTGCCATTTCGGCGCCATCGCATTGCCGAGCGCGCATAGGACCATGGTCAGAAGAAGTGCCAGCGCGGTAGTCGCCGCGCAGGTGACGAGAATTCGTTTCACAATGCTTCGCACGGTACGCCACTCTAGTCGTATTCGGCGTGCGTGGCGCGGAAAACACGGAATCATGGGGAATCCGCGTATAATCGCGATTTCGTAATCGCCAACCGACTTCGTGCTGCAAATCAACACGAAACCAGGGGAAAATCGCAATAACCCCTTCCACAATCCACCTGTGGATATGTGGAAATCCGTTGATGCGGGCAGACGTCGGTTCCATCGCATCCCCTCCGCCAAACCGACGCTGAGCGTCCTCCAGCCGTCGGTTTCGTCGCACCTTTTCCGCCAAACCGACGCTTAGGCCTCCTCAGCGTCGGTTTCGCGGATTGGGGGCGATGGGATCGACGCTGAGATGGGATTTGGGGGAGAAGGATGGGAAGGTTGGGATGGGGCTAGGCGCGGGCTTCGTAGCGACGGGTGTAGAGCACCAGCAGGATGACGGCGAGCAGGCTGATCGGCGCGCCTGCGATGCCGGTGAAATGGTAATTCATCGCCGTCGCGGTCAGTGCCGCTCCGCCGACGATGGAACCGATCGCATTGCCGAAATTGAAGGCGATTTGTACGGCGGCACCGGCAATCAGCTCGCCGCCGCCTTCGCCCGCCTGCACCATCAGCAGTTGCTGTGGCGATGAATTGAAGAACAGCGCGAAACCGATGATGAACGTCAGCAACGCGGTGGTCGCATGATTACCGGGCAACAGGAAGACCAGCAACAGTCCGCACAAGGCGATGCCGTGCGATAGCGCCGCGGTCGCGCCCGCCTTCCACAGGTCGGTCAGCCTGCCGCCCACGATGCCGCCGACCACCATGCCGAGGCCGGCGAGCACCATCAGTATCGGCACCATCGTCGCCGACCATCCGCCGGTTTTCTGCAACCACGGCGACACGTAGCTCCACCAGCAGAAGATGCCCGAATTGCCGAAGAACACGGCCAGCAGAATCAGCCACGGGCCGGGATGGGTGAGGAAGCGGAACTGCCCCTTGATGCCGGCGTCCTTGATCGGATCGATGGACGGCACCCACAAAATCACCACGACGATCGTCATAAGCGCCCAGGCGGCCAGAATCGCAAACGCCAGCCGCCAGGACATCGCCTCGGCGAGCAACGTTCCCGCGGGCACGCCCAGCATGTTGGCCACCGTCTGGCCCATCACCATCATGGACACGGATTGCGCCTCCTTGCCCTTGTCGGCAAGCGTTTTGGCGATCAGCGTGGCCGTGCCGAAGAACGCGCCATGCGGCAGGCCGGAAATGAAACGCGCCACCAGCAGCATCGGCGAGCAGAAGGAGACGGCGCTGAGCGTGTTGCCGACCAACGCGATGGCCATGAACAGGATGATGAGATGCTTCGGCGGCACCTTGCGGCCGAACACCAGGATCAGTGTGCCGACACACACGCCGATGGCGTATGCGGAGATGTAATGGCCGGCCGCGGGAATGCTGACATGCATGGCGGTGGCCGTCTGGGGCAGGATGCCCATCATCACGAATTCGGCGGCGCCGAGGATGAAGCGCCGGAGGCCAGCGCCAGAATGCTTCTCTTCATGGGGATTCCTTATTTTGGATTGTCCGCCGAACCAGCACTTGGATGGTGCCAAGCGTCGGTTCGATATTGCGATTCCCGCGAAACCGACGGTGAGACGGTGCCAAGCGTCGGTTTGATGGAAAGGCAAAGAAAAAGGCGGAACCGAAGTTCCGCCTTAGTTGTCGGGCTGGCGGGATTTGAACCCGCGGCCTCTTCGTCCCGAACGAAGCGCGCTACCAAGCTGCGCTACAGCCCGTTTGGCAACAGTTGGATATACTACACGATTGGGCGCTGTATGCAAGGTCGGCGTGTCGCGTGTTGTGTAGTGGCTTCTCGGTACACTTGGGGCTTATGACTGAGACCAACGAATCCCAAGAGAATCAGAACGAAGAAGAGGCCGCAGTTCCCACCATGACCACGGTGGAACGCGCCGAAATGCTGCTGCAGCAGGATGCTGCGATTCGCGCCAAGATCAACGGCGGTGCCGCGCTGGACGAGGCAGTGGACCCGTCCAATAAGGAATTCGGCCCGCTGGCCCACCCGGAGCAGGTGCAGATGCGTGTGGCCAAGCGCGCATGATGCTTAAGGAAGGCATCCAGCCGTACCCGGTGACCCTTGACGTCACCGCCACCATCGAAGAGGTCCGCGCCAAGTATGACGGCAAGCTCGAAGCGGGTGACGAGACCGAGGATGTGGTCGGCATCGCCGGCCGTGTGCTGTTCCTGCGCAACGCGGGTGGCCTGTGCTTCGTGCAGCTGTCCGCCGGCGACGGCACCAAGATCCAGGGCATGATCTCCAAGAAGGAGATCGGCGCCGACTCCCTGAAGCAGTTCAAGCAGCTGGTCGACTTGGGCGACCACCTGTTCATCAAGGGCCGAGTGATCGCTCCAAAACCGGCGAACTGTCCGTGTTCGCCACCGAATGGGCAATCGCCGCCAAGGCGCTGCAGCCGCTGCCGGCGCTGCACAAGGACCTGAACGAGGACACCCGCACCCGCAAGCCGTACATCGGCATGATCGCGGACGAGAAGATCCGCAACATGGTGCGCAACCGTTCCAAGGCCGTCGCCTCCCTGCGCAAGACCTTCGCCGACCATGACTTCCTCGAGGTCGAGACCCCGATGCTGCAGACCGTGCACGGCGGTGCCGCGGCGCGTCCATTCACCACGCATATGAACGCCTTCGACCTTGACCTCTACCTGCGCATCGCGCCGGAACTGTTCCTCAAGCGTTGCCTCGTCGGCGGCATCGACCGCGTGTTCGAAATCAACCGCGACTTCCGCAACGAGGGCGTCGACGCCACCCACGCCCCGGAATTCACCATGGTCGAGGCCTACCAGGCCTACGGCAACTACGACACCATCGGCGCGCTCGTCAAGCAGCTCGTGCAGGACACCGCCATGGACGTGTTCGGCAGCCACAAGGTGACGCTGCTGGACGGCACCGAATACGACTTCGGCGGCGAATGGAAGACCATCAGCATGTACGACTCCCTTTCCGAGGCCCTGGGCGAGGAAATCGTGCCGAACGGCGGTCCGGACAACCCCGGCACCTCCGTGGAGCACCTGGGCGAGATCGCCGACAAGCTCGGCGTGGAACGCGACGACGTGGAGAACCACGGCAAGCTCGTCGAACACCTGTGGGAGCACTTCTACGAGGACAAGCTGTACGAGCCGACCTTCGTGCGCGACTTCCCGGTCGAGACCTCCCCGCTGGTCAAGGGCCACCGTTCCAAGGCCGGCGTGTCGAGAAGTGGGATCTGTATGTGCGCGGCTTCGAGCTGGCCACCGGCTACTCCGAATTGAACGATCCGGTCGTGCAGCGCGAACGCTTCGTGGCCCAGGCCAAGGATGCGCTTGCCGGCGACGAGGAGGCCTGCGACATCGACGAGGACTTCCTGGAGGCCCTCGGCGTGGGCATGCCTCCGGCAGGCGGCATGGGTATGGGCATCGACCGACTGCTCATCGCACTGACCGGCGCCACCATCCGCGAGACCATCACCTTCCCGCTTGTGAAGCCGCTGAACTGAGGCGGAGCCTCAGTTCAATATTCGGCTTCACGCGAGGCGGTCGAAGAGGAAGCCCTGTGGGCTTCCGTGCCGCCGGAGCCATCCTTAAAAAATAAAAGAGCAATTACTAAAGGGCGTTCCCAATACGGGAGCGCCCTTTTGCATACCCTCGCACACTCTCGCACACCCAACATCTAACATGAGATTCATGGAAATATCGACTTGGATTCGCGGCGCTCGCCTGAAAACCCTGCCGCTGGCGATCGCCCCAGTGGTTATCGGGGCCGCGCTGTCGTGGCGGGGCGTGTTTCTTTACTCGCAGGGTGGCGATATATGGCATGAGCCGTGTCCGTTCTTCGGCGGGCAGCATGACTTGAGCGAATTGAAATTCGGCTCGCTGGTCGGCGAATGCCAGCGTTCCGCAGGCTGGTTCATCTTGGTGGCGGTACTGTGCGGTTGCGTGGCGTTGTTCCTGCAGGTCGCCGCGAATTTCGCGAACGACTATTCCGACGGCATACGTGGCACTGACGAGGGGCGTGCCGTCGATTCCGCACGGTCATTTGCAAAAACACCATCCGCGGAATCGACTTCGACTCCGGAAATGCTTCCGGCATCGCAGCCCCAGCATGGCCCCGCCCGTCTCGTCGCGTCCGGCGTGAGTCCAAAGAAAGTACTTGCCGCGGCCGGAATCAACGCGCTGATCGCCTGCCTGTGCGGTCTGGCTGTCGTTACATTGACCGGCTACTGGTGGTTCATCCTGGTCGGTATCGCCTGTCTCGTGGCCGGCTGGTGCTACGTCGGCGGCAAACACCCCTATGGCTACCACTATTTGGGTGAGATATTCGTTTTCATCTTTTTCGGGCTCGTCGCCACCTGCGGCACGATGTTCGCCCTGGCCGGCACAATCTCGACCGAAGGCATGCTCGGCGGCGCCAACGTCGGCCTCATCGCCGTCGCGGTCCTGTGCGTCAACAACCTACGCGACGTCGAAACCGACCGCACGCACGGCAAGCACACATGGATGACCGCTTTGGGCCGGCGCAACGGCACGGTTTTTGCGATTGCGCTGCTGTCCGTCGCCGTGCTGTTGCTCGCCGCTTATATACTGCTGCTGTCGACGCCTGCGATGCCGACAATCGCAATACTGGCGGTCACGTGCGCGATGTGCGCTGCCGCCGCCGTCGCGATCGCAAGAAAAAAATACGGCGAGGCGCTGCCGCTGTGCACGTTCTCCTCACTGGCGCTCGCCGCAACGTACGTGTGTTGCGTGGTGTTTGCCTAGCGCTGCAACGACAGTGCAACGAAATGAAAATTGTTGCAAAACGTGGGGCGTCAATCGTCGGAAACGGCTTGTTTTGGGTGTGCCAAGCGGTAGACTTGCAAGCATGACTTACAAACTAGTACTGCTCCGTCACGGACAGAGCGCATGGAATAAAACCAATCAGTTCACCGGCTGGGTCGACGTCCCGCTGACCGAGCAGGGTGTCGAGGAAGCCAAGAACGGCGGCCGCCTGCTCAAGGAGAAGAACGTCCTGCCTGACATCGTCTTCACCTCGATGCTGCGTCGCGCCATCAACACCGCCAACGTGGCGCTGGACGAGGCTGATCGCCTGTGGATTCCGGTCAAGCGCAGCTGGCGTCTGAACGAGCGTCACTACGGCGCTCTGCAGGGCAAGAACAAGACCGAGATCCGTCAGGAGTACGGTGACGAGAAGTTCATGCTGTGGCGTCGTTCCTACGCCACCCCGCCGCCGGAGATCGATCCGAACGACGAGTACGCGCAGAACAACGATCCGCGCTACACCGGCGATCCGGTTCCGGAAGCCGAGTGCCTGGCCGATGTGGTCAAGCGCGTTGAGCCGTACTTCAAGTCCGACATCGAGCCGGAGCTGAAGGCTGGCAAGACCGTTCTGATCGCCGCTCACGGCAACTCCCTGCGCGCCATCGTGAAGATGCTGGACAACCTCTCCGAAGAGGAGATCGCCAAGGTCAACATCCCGACCGCAATGCCGCTGCTGTACGAGCTGGACGAGAACTTCAAGCCGATCAAGCCGCGTGGCGAGTACCTGGATCCGGAAGCCGCCGCTGCCGGCGCTGCCGCCGTCGCCGCTCAGGGCCAGAAGTGAGTTTGTTGCGATTGGGCGCGTGAATAGTCGCGGCTGATCGCATGAAACACATACGAAAAGGTGGGAACCTGCATACCGTAGGTTCCCACCTTTCGTTATTGCCGGCGCCTTTGTCGGTAAGTCTTTTTCACGTTGTATCTGCGTTTTGCTGATGTCGCTTGCCTGCGCGGCTCGGCGGGTGCCGTGCGGCGCAGGCAAGGCAGACAAAACGGAATCGCAAGAACGTCAGATCACGCCGTATTCCTTGAGCAATGTCGGAATATCAGTGGAATCCAGCTTCTTCACGATCTGTTTCAACACGCCCCTTTCGATGGGGTTGAGCTTCATATCGGTGATCGGTTTGCCGTCTCGCAGCATCACCGTGGCGTTGAGCAGGTTGCGCACGTCATAGACCGAACCCCACACCTCCGGCACGCCGCGGTCCACGTCGCACAGCGTGTACACGGCCTCCATGCCGGTGCGCATCGAATATTCGGTGGTGAAGATCGTGTCGCGCGGCGTCTCCGCGAATTGGCCGAGGAACGCGAAATTCACCGCGCCATCCGCACCACATCGGGGCGGTCGCCGGCGGAACGCGGCATGAAGAACGCATCGATGTACGGCATCATCACCGGAACCGTGTTGGCGTGGTTCTTCGCCAAGTCGGCGATCTTGTCGGTCGGCACGCCCATGTGGTACAGCCATTCCTCGCAGATCTCCTCGCCGGTGCAATCCTGCATTGGCTTCTTCACATAGTTGCCGGGCTTGTCGGGGAACAGACCATACACCCATACGCACAGCTGGTCCTTCGGCTGGTCTCGGAACTGCTGCTGGCGATTCAGCGTCCAGCTCATCAGCCAATTGGAATCCTCAACGGTGACGATGCCGCCGGTCACCACACGTCCGGAGAACGGGTCGCGCTTGCAGATCTTCTGGATGTACGGCGGAATCTCGTCGTCCAACGTGGTGACGGTGGCGCTCATCCACTTCGAATGCTCCGGGTCGGAGCAGAACACGTCCGGATGTCCGAAGCTCGGATCCTGCGCCGCGATGCGACGCCACATATCCCAACCGCCGCCGGGCTTGATCTCCGGAGCCCACGCGGCCGGCTCGGTCTGCGAACCCATCGAGGAGTTCTCCACGCAGCCGCCATTGGTGATGAACACCAGATCGTTCTCGCCCAAATCGATGCTGCGGGTCGTGCCATCCGCCTTGGTCAGGTCGATGCGTGTGGCCATCTTCTTGGTCGGCGAGCTGAACGGATTGCGCGGATACGCGCCGTATTCGGCCTGCTTCCTCAAAATCGTGTCCTGCCCGGTGCCGGTGCGCTGGCGTACGGGACCCATGCCGCCGCCAATCGCGAAATCGACGTTCTCCACCTTCACGTTGTAGTGGAACTGCACGCCGAAGCCTTCCAGATACTTGATCATCGGCAGAATCATCGACTCGTACTGGTTGTAGCGGGTGAACCGCAGTGCGCTGAAGTCCGGCAGTCCGCCGATATGGTGGATGTAGCGGCGGATGTACAGCTTCATCTCCAACGCGCTATGCCAGTTCTCGAAGGCGAACATGGTGCGCCAGTACATCCAGAAGTTCGTATCGAACACCTCATCGTCGAAGAAGTCGGAGATCTTCTTGCCGTATAGTTCCTCGTTCGGTGTGAAGAACAGCTTCATGATCTCCATCGACGCCTTGTCGGACAGCGCGAACTTGCCGTTCGTGCCGCCGTCCACGCCACGCGCCTTAGTGGAGCGGCATAGCGAATAGTTCGGATCCTCCTTGTTGAGCCAGTAGTATTCGTCCAATACGGACACGCCATCCGTTTCGATGGACGGAATGGAACGGAACAGATCCCACATCACCTCGAAATGGTTGTCCATCTCGCGTCCGCCACGCATCACATAGCCGACGCAGGAATGTTCGCGCCATCGCAGGCGCGCCCGGAACCGGGTCCTTCTCGAACACGTGGATGTGGTCGCCGGGCATCTGCGCGTCACGTACCAGATAGCAGGCGGCGGACAGCGCTGCAAGACCCGTGCCGATGATGTAGGCGTTCTTGCTATCGATCCCCTCGGGCTTCTTTGGCCGGGCGAATGCTTCGTAATTGCCGTTGGAATAGTACATGACTTCCTCCTTTGGATGCCGCTGGACACTATTGTGCCGCGTCGTGGGACACAAGTATACGGGCATGAACTGGACGCGATGTCTAGTTTTTACGACTATCGGAGGAATTTCGCTTATAGGTGGCGGATTACGCTGCATGCGAAAGTGATTTTGCCTATATGTGGCAGATTTCTTTTGGAAAAGGATGTTCGGGGGCAGGATTTTTACCCCCTTATGATGTTTTGGCCGAGGTCATCTGCCACATATAAGCGAGATGGGTGGCTTCCAAACGGAAACCACCCATCTCGTCAAGGAAAATGCAAGAAGAGGTGAGGAACCCTCAGTCGATGTCGGTGCCTTCGTCGCGGGTCGGCTCCTTGGACGGGTCGAAACCGGAGACGATGAACACCACGCGGCGGGCCGCGGAAACGGCGTGATCGCCGAGACGCTCCATGAAGCGGCCGATCAGGACCACGTCGATGAGCTGCTGGTTGGTGCCCTTCCAATCCTCGGACTGGGCCAGTTCGAAGGTCTTCTTGTGCAGAGCGTCGAGCTTGTCGTCGTTGAGAATGATCTGCTCGGCGGTCTTGGTGTCGCGGTCGGTAAGCATGGAAACCACCTGGTCGGCCACATTGTCAAGGAACGCCTGCATTTCGGCGAACAGCGGCTGGGCATCGGCCGGCAGCGGGGAAGCAGGATAGGTGCGGCGGGCCGCTTCGGCGATGTGACGGGCCAGATCGCCCATGCGCTCGAACGTCGCGGCCAGACGCAGGGTGGAGACGACCACGCGCAGATCGGTGGCCACCGGGTTCTGCTTGGCCAGCAGCTTCACGCACTGGTCGATGACGCTGGATTCGAGGGCATCGATTTCGATGTCGCCGTCGATGACGGCCTGGGCGGCTTCAAGATTCTGGTTCAGCAACGCGTCGCCGGCACCATTGATTGCCTTGCGAACGTCTTGCGCCATGCGGTCGAGGTCATCGGCGACTGCCTTGAGCTCTTCATTGAAGATAACGCGCATATGCTTGCCTTTCAAATGCTTCACGTATGTCAATATCGGGTTCGGATATAACCTCTCCCAAGTGTATTAGGGAAGTGGCGGATTCGCACGTGACGGACGTGTTGTTCCGCCAATGTTCACCGGCACGTTCACCCTGCGTTCACGAAAATCGCGCCACGACCATTCATCGGGGAACGTCAGGGTGTGCGAGAATGAAGACATGTTTGAATCCGTAGGCACGTGGTGGCGCAATCTGACACATCGCCATGGTGACGATCGCAACAATGATGATACTTTGGACGACGCGACGAACACGTTGCTGTCCATACTGCCGCTGGCCTCCATCGTGGTCGACGAGCATGACGAGGTGATACGCGCGCATCCGGACGCTACGCCCTTGGCGTGGTGCGGGACGACGCCATCGCCGATGACACCGTGGCAAGCGCGGTGCACGAGGTCCGTGCCCACGGCGGCAAGAAGCAGTTCAGCCTGACCACGACCACGTTGCATGAGCCGAAGAAGGCTCCGAAAGCAGGGAAGCCAACCATGCGGGAGGTTGCCAAACAGGCGTTGATCGGCCAATCGCCGGACAAGCCGGTGACCACGGTGTCCCGCCCGAACTGGCTGAAGGTGATCGTAGGCAGGCTCAACGAACGCTTTGTGGTGGTGCTGGTTTCCGACGTGAGCGAAACCGTCCGTTTCTCCCAGATCCGTGATTCCTTCATCACCAACGTTTCGGAGCAGCTCCTCAAGCCGACGCAGTCGCTGGAGGAGCTTGCGGACGCGTTGGAACATGACTCGGACAATAAGGCCGCGATTGAGGGGAACACCGTAAAATTGCGCCAATCCTGCGCTCGCATGGAACATATGGTGTCCGACCTGCTGCTGCTTATCAAGGCGCAGGAACCGATTCTGCGACGGCGAGCAACCGTATCAACGTCATGGAACAGGTGAAAACCGTCGTCGGCGCGCATCGCGACATGGCGCAACGGCGCGGCATCGACATTGAAATCGATGGCGACGAATCGCTGGACATCAACGGGGAAGGCGAGCAGATTCAGGCCGCGGTCGCAAAGCTGCTCGAAAACGCCATCGCCTATTCACCGGACGGCAAGGGCATAACCGTATCCGTCAAGCCGAACGAGGACGGCACCAAAGTGCTGCTCAGCGTGCTTGACCGTGGTTGCGGCATTGCACAGAAGGAGCAAAGCCGTATTTTCGAACGGTTCTACCGTGGCGGCAACCAGAATGGGCATTCCGAGGAAGGTATCGGTTTGGGCCTTGCCATCGTCAAGCATGTGGCGTTGACCCACCATGGCTCCGCTTCGGTGTGGAGCGCTCCGGGACAGGGCAGCACGTTTACGTTGGAGCTGCCGGTCGCCAGAAATTAGCGGCGATTACAGAGCGTTGGGACACGCCATATACGGCAAGGGCCGCTTCCGCAGGTTGGTGCGGAAGCGGCCCAATGTTGTTACCGGTTATTTCGCGATTGGCTGAACCGCCGGTCGGGTTATTCGCCAAGACGGCGGTAGTCCCACCGGTCGAAATGCTCCCAAACCAGCATGAGCACGCCAATCACCGTGCCGGCGGCGCACATGGTCTGTAATCGTTCGACATTGATGCCGAAGGCAGCAGAATCATGCAGATTACCAAGGCGATGGCCCATAATGCGGTGCCGAATGTGAACACCTTCCGCAGGTCGACACGCACCGGTTTGGGGGAGGGCCTACGCACGCTTGGATCGATAATCGGAGCAAATTTCATACCGTTACCTTACCTCGGTGCGCGCGTCACAGGTGCTCGACCACGTAATCGACGCACTTCGTAAGCGCCTCGACGTCACTCGGTTCCACGGACGGGAACACGCCGATGCGCAGCTGGTTGCGGCCGAGCTTGCGGTAGCCGTTGGTGTCCACAATGCCGTTCTCGCGCAGCGCGGCGACCACCTGGGAAGCGTTGATGCTCTCGTCAAGGTCGATGGTGACCACGGCGTGGAACGTGCGTTTTCGTCGGAAACGAACGGCTGCGCGTAATCGGACCTCTCCGCCCACTGGTACAGCAGCGACGCGGAACGTGCGCAACGCGCCGTGGCCCAGGCGAGGCCGCCATTGTCGTTAAGCCAGCGCACCTGGTTCTCCAGCATGACCAGCGTGGCCACGGCGGGCGTGTTCAGCGTCTGGTCCTTACGGGAGTTCTCGATGGCGGAGGTCAGGGACAGGAACGGAGGAATCCAGCGTCGCGCGCCCGGCAGGCTGACGCTTTTAGCGATGCCGTAGGCGCGGTCGATCGCAGCCGGGGAAAGCACGGCGATCCACAGGCCGCCGTCGGAGCCGAACGCCTTCTGCGGGGAGAAGTAGTAGGCGTCGGTCTGGCTGATATCCACGTTCAGCGCGCCGGCGCCGCTCGTGGCATCGATCAGAGTCAGCGCGCCCTGCTCCTTGGAACCTTCGACACGCTTGACCGGGGCCGCCACGCCAGTGGACGTTTCGTTGTGCGCCCAGCAGTAAGCGTCCACATATTCGGTGAGCTCCGGCAGGCGATACGTGCCCGGTTTGCCCGCGAAGATCTCCGGATCCTCAAGGAACGGCGCGGATTGCGCGGACTTGGCGAATTTCGCGCTGAAGGAGCCGTACGTGCCGAACGCCGCCTTGCGGGTGATAAGCGACGCGCAGGCGATGTCCCAGAACGCGCTGGCGCCGCCGTTGCCCAGCACGACCTCATAGCCGTCGGGAATCTGGAAGAAATTCGACAGGCCTTCGCGGATGGAGCCGACCACCTGCTTGACCGGGGTCTGGCGGTGCGAGGTGCCCAGAAGATTGCGCGCGCCCGCGTCGAGCGCCTGGACCTGCTCCGGACGGATTTTGCTCGGCCCCGAGCCGAAACGTCCATCCTCCGGAAGCATGTTGGTAGGAATGTTCACAGTGTTCGTCATGTCATCCAAGGGTAGTCAGAAGGTCGGATTGCGCGTTGATATGGCCGTTTTCCGGACGTTCCTCCACCCGTGGCGAATTATTTGCGCAAGGACGGGGTCTTGATGATAATCCCTATGTCGGTGTACCCTTACCCTTGTGACGGTTCTGTAACCGTGCGCGGTCATAAGCTGCGACGGTTTCGCAATCCGCAAGGAGTGATTGATATATGAGGCATGCGGCGCATAAAGCTGCCAAGGTTTCGCACGCGCAATTCAGCCTATCCAAGGCGTTGTTCACGGCGAACCGGGGCTCCCATACCGCTAAGGCCGTGCGAATGGCACAGCTGGCGGAAGGCGGCGCCGTAGTCGGACTCGCTCCGGAAGTCGTGGATAAACTGAATGAAGTGGCTCCAATGAGCCGCCGTGCCATGCGTGAGGCCGCCAAAGCCGCTTCCCGCAAATCCGCGTTGGTGACCTCCGCTTCGTTGGCGGCGCTTGTCGGCACCGCGGCGACCGCGTTGGCGTTCAGCCAGCAGAACGCATCCCGACTGGTGCTTGCGGACGACGGTACCGAAACGTCCCAGATCAAACGTGTGTCCGATGGAGCGGCATCCCGTTCCGAAGGACGTACCGCCCTTAAGGAACTGGCTTCCACCAGCAACAACGGCGGTTGGCAGCTGGGAGACACCAGCGCTCCATGGACGCCAGCCTGATGTCCAAGTCCATCGCCGACAATCCGAACGTCGCCGTCCTGATGGACCAAGACAGCAGCGCCTTACCGGCTAACTTCAATCCGAACCATGCCACCGGAGACGTCGGCAACGCCTACGAGTTCAGCCAGTGCACGTGGTGGGTGTATGTGCGCCGCCATCAGCTCGGTCTGCCTGCAGGCTCCCACATGGGCAACGGTTGCCAGTGGCCGATTCGGCCCGCGCCTTGGGCTATTGGTTGATAACACGCCGCGCCATGTCGGCGATATCATCGTGTTCGCCGCAGGCCAGGAAGGTTCCGACTCGTATTACGGCCACGTCGCCATCGTTGAGAAAATCAACGACGACGGCTCGATCGTGACCTCTGAATCCGGCGCCTCCCTCAATGGCGGCACGTATTCCCGCACGCTCACGAACGTGGGCGATTTCCAGTATATTCACTACTGAGTTTCCCTACCGACGACCGTGCCCCTTTTCTTGTAAGAGGGATGCTGTAAGCTAAGGATTCGATGAAGCATATTAAGCATTGTTCCGTGATTGCTGCGCTCGCCGCGGCCGCTCTTACTTTCGCCGGGGTGGCACCTGCCGCGCTGGCAGCCAATGATGGCGCCACGCAAGATGCTGTCGTTGCTACCCGTTCGTTCCCGAAGACCAACGCCGTGAAGAAGAACATCCTCGCGGAGGCATCGTCCACCCAGGTCGAATCCGATTCCGACTGGGGCGGTGTGGAAAGCCTGAACGTTCCCCAAACCAAATCTCAAGCCGAAAAAGACGTCGAAGCCGCCGCAGCGGCAGCGGAACAGCAGCGTCAGCAGCAGGCCCAGGCTCAAGCACAGGCCCAAGCCGCTTCTCGTTCCGCCGCTCGAAGCGACCTCAGCAGCAGCGGTTCCTTCACCGTGACGCCGCCTGATGGGGCCAGCGTGTCCAGCCTGCTGACGTTCGCGAACCAGTTCGTCGGCAAGGTTCCGTATGTGTCCGGCGGCAATACCCCGTCCGGTTGGGATTGCTCCGGTTTCGTGCAGTATGTCTACGGCCAGATGGGCGTTTCCCTGCCGCATTACTCCGGTGCTCAGGCGACTGTGGGTCGCGCGGTTGGCAGCCTCGCCGACGCGCAGCCGGGAGACATCATCGCCAATGCGCAGCATGCCGCGATCTATGTCGGCAACGGCATGGTCATCAACTCCCAGCTGAACGGCACCCGCTACGATCCCATCGCATGGGTGTTCCCCAGCAGCTACAGCATTCGTCGAATCTTCTGAAGCTTTGACATTGAGCTAAGGGCGTATTTCCGTGAGGAATACGCCCTTTTGCTTTGTTATTTTCCGCGTCGTTACTTGAAAACCGCATGTCGCGCGGTATGGTGGAAGTCAGGTGCAACGCATAGTCGCGTTGCCGCAACCTGATTCAAGGGAGGTCGCTCATGATCAATGACAAGGCAATCCTCGTAGGTGTCGATGGATCCCACGCCAGCTACAAGGCGACATGGTGGGCAGCAAATTACGCGAAGCATGCGGGACTGACCCTGCAGATCGTCTGCGCATATTCGCTGCCAAGCTATGCGGCAGTGTCGTTCGATGCACGTATACGGCCATGGGCGATGATAATGCCGCGCACAACGATGCGCAGGAGATTCTGTCGAAGGCCAAGGCCATCGCCGACGAGCAGGGCGTCGAGGCATCGACGTTGATCGTCACCGGAGATCCCGCATCCGTGTTCGTCGAACTGTCGCGCAACTACAACCTCATCGTCATTGGCAACCGTGGCAAGGGTGGTCTGGCCGAACGACTGCTCGGCACCACCAGCTCCAGCCTGCGGCATACGCGTACTGCCCGATCGTCGTGGTGCCGTACACCGACGACGAAGGCAACCTGATGCACTTGAACAACACCATCACCAAGGTGGCAGTCGGCTCCGACGAATCCAAGTGGGGTCTGAAGGCGTTGGAGATCGCGGCCGCGTTCGCCGATTCGTGGGGTGCCGAGCTGGACGTCATCTCCGCCGTGCCGAACATGAAGGGCTCCGAGGATGAAGGCGTCATGGCGTCCTTCCAGGAGGATCTGGATGTGCGCATCAAGCCGCTTGAAGAGGCGTACCCGAACCTCAAGATCAACAAGCAGATCGTGCCCGGCCCCGCAGCCGGCGCACTGACCAAGGCCAGCTACGATCATGACGTCGTCGTGGTCGGCTCCCGTGGTCGTGGCGGCTTCACCGGTCTGCTGCTTGGCTCCACCAGCCAGGGTCTGCTGCAGCATGCGGTCGGACCGGTCTACGTGGTGCCGCGCAAGTATGTGGAAGCCGCGGAGACCCGTCTCGACACCGTGCCGAGCTCGCCTGCCGACGTCACGCCGAAGGCGATCGACGACATCAAGGGCGTCGAGGAAGTGCCGGTCGACAAGGCCAAGCCGGAAGTGGTCGAAGCCATCGAAACGAAGATCGATCCGGACCGTCAGTGACGGTACGGCAAATCGACTGAAATCGATATAAAACCGCATAGAAGAGGGTGGCTGCGATTCCAACGAATCGCAGCCACCCTCTAACTATGTGCGGTACGTGCGCTCAGTGCTTGACGGTGACGTTCATACGCACCGGCGTCGGCTCGACGTACGTATGCTTGACCGTGCAGCCCTTCTCGATATGACGCTGACGCGATCGGCGAGCTTTTCGGCGTCCTCGTCGCTCAAACCGGCGTCGGTGGCGTCGATGACCACCTGCTCGTCGAAACCGATGTAGGCGTCGGTATCGGCATCATACGTGCCGTCCACCACGATCTTCGCGCCCTTGCCATCGCCCAACGTATGCTCGACGGCGAACTGGCTGGACAACGCGGCGCAACCGGCCAGCGCGACCTTCATCAGATCGCCCGGCGTGAACTGGCCACGGCCCTTGCCGAATTTGATGTGCGCGCCATCCTCGCTGAACGCGTCCCAGGAACCGTCCTTGTTGCGCTCTACCCACAGCCTCTTGCCCATGGAAACTCCTCATGTCCTGTGGCGCGCCGTTCGCGCCAATCCGTGATACCAATCTAGCGCATCGAAACGGACGTGGGGGAGTGCGTTCCGCAAGATGAAGCGATACGGTTTTGTGATTCGTTACGATTGCGCTGGAGGCCGGCGGACGGCCGGGATGCGCGTTGGCGGCACATTCAAGACCGTTCGGCCAAGCTTACGGCCTTACAACGCGCATCCCGCCGTCCGCCTCCACGCCACCGGCTAAACTTGCCTATTATGGCTTTGACTTCCGAACAACTCGCAGACATCCGTACTCGTATTCCCGCACGTCCGGAAACGGACATTCCCATGCCTTACGAGGATCTGGTACGCAAAATCCTTACGGAAGGCACACTGAAATCCGACCGCACGGGCACGGGCACAGTCTCCCTGTTCGGCCAGCAGATGCGTTTCAATCTCAAAGACAGCTTCCCACTGCTCACCACGAAGACGGTGTTCTTCAAAGGCCTGGCCTACGAGCTGCTGTGGTTCCTCAAAGGCTCCACGAACGTACGTTGGCTGCAGGAGCACAACGTGCACATTTGGGACGAATGGGCCGACGAGAACGGCGATTTGGGGCCGGTCTACGGCGCGCAGTGGCGTAGCTGGCCGGCACCGACGCCGGACGATCCGAACCGCACGATCGACCAGATCTCCAACGTGCTCGACCTGATCCGTAACCACCCCGATTCGCGCCGCATGGTGGTTTCCGCATGGAACCCGGCGGAAGTGGAGAACATGGCCTTGCCGCCATGCCACGCCCTGTTCCAGTTCTACGTGGCCGACGGCCGCCTGAGCTGCCAGCTGTACCAGCGTTCCTGCGACATGTTCCTCGGCGTGCCGTTCAACATCGCCTCCTATTCGCTGCTCACCCTCATGATGGCCCAGCAGACGGGACTCGAGCCCGGCGAATTCGTTTGGACCGGCGGCGACTGCCACGTCTACGACAACCACATCGACCAGGTGTTGGAACAGCTGAGCCGTACGCCGTACCCGTATCCGCAGATCCGCATCAGGAAGGCCGATTCGCTGTTCGACTACGATTACAGCGATTTCGAAATCGTGAATTACCAGCATCATCCGACCATCAAGGCACCGGTGGCGGTCTGAGGTTGTTGCCGCCGTCTGGCGCGTCTGCGCCAGACGGTAGACTACTGACCCTAGTTCCGACTTCAAGGAGTGAGTGAAATGGAGCACGATAGTAGCCGCAGTGGCTATCACGAACCCGAGCCCGGACTTGCCGGGCGTGAAGACGAGGAGGATTGGGGCGACGATTTCCCCAAAACCTTCTCTGTGAATCTGATTTGGGCGCAGGCCTGTGACAAGGAAGGTCACGACGGTGCCATTGGATTCGAAGGCGGCATGCCATGCATCTGCCTGAGGATATGAGGCATTTCACGGAGCTGACCATCTCCCATCCGGTTATCATGGCCGCAAGACGTGGGAGTCGCTAAGCCCGAAGTTCCGTCCGCTGCCCAACCGCGACAACATCGTCATCTCGCATGACCCGTCCTATTTCGCGCCGGGCGCACCGTGGTGGATTCGCTGGATGACGCGTTGGATCTGGCCCGTCAGGAGCCATTCCGGATGACGGCTTGGACCGCAGTGAAATCTGGGTCATCGGCGGAGCCAAAGTATTCGAGGAAGCGATGCCATTCGCCGACAAGGCGTATGTGACGCAGATCAGCATGCACGTGAACGCCGACACCTACGCGCCCGATATCCACGCATTGGTGGAATCCGGAGCATGGCGCGTGGCCGAGGAAGGCACGTGGCAGAAGGCGCGGAAAGGAAACGACCAAGTCGAAGGCTTCCGTTTCGTGACGTACGAAAGAAACCACGAGGAGTAACTTTTCATGTATACCGTGATGACCGTGTGCACGGGCAACATCTGCCGTTCACCCATGGCTGAAATCATTCTGCGCGCCGAATTCGAGCGCCGCGGCTTGGCTGACAAGGTCAACGTCGAATCCAGCGGCGTCAGCGACGAGGAATACGGCAATCCGATCGACCGCCGTGCCGTCAAGGTACTTAAGGAACGCGGCTACGAGCTGCCATCGCACCATTTCGCGCATCGCATCACGCGCGACGAAATCGAACGTACCGACCTGTTCCTGCCGATGACCGCCTCGCACATGCGCGCGCTGCTCCGTCAGCTGCCGCAAGCCAAGCGCAGCGAAGTGCACATGTACCGCAGCTTCGACCCGAATCTGCCGAAGCCGGCCGCGGGACGTGAGGACAGCATCGACCTGGTGGATCCGTGGTACGGTGGTCCGCGCGAATTCGAAGTGGCGATCGACCAAATCGAAGAGGTGGCGCCATATATCGTCGATTGGGTCGAACAGCAGTTGCAGAACTGATTTTTTATTGCGATTGCGGCATGCTTGATGGTTTCAAGCGTGCCGCTTTTGTTTTTTGCGATTTATTGCGATTTTTTTTTGGGGGGGGGGCTGGCTGTGTTGTGAAGTTGCGATTTTTCTGATGTTGCGGTGTTTGGTGGGATTGAATATACGGTCGTTTTTGCGATGTTGCGATTGCGGGGTGTCCGGTGGAGGCCGCATATGCGTGCAAGGCACACTCAAGGCCGTTCGGCCGAGCTTGCGGCCTTGCAACGCATATGCCGGCCTCCACCTCGTTTTTATTGGCAGGTTGCGATGTTGCTTCGTTCTGTGGGTAAGTTGCGTTTTTTGATTTTTGTGGGGCGCCTCGTTTTTGTGGGCAAGTTATGTCTTGACGGTTGGGAAGCGTGAATTGGCGTGGGAGGGGAGGGTGAGGGTAGAAGAAAAACCCCAGCAGATTGGGCTGGGGTTTGGTGGCGACCACGGCCGGACTTGAACCGGTGACCTCCGCCGTGACAGGGCGGCGCTCTAACCAACTGAGCTACGCGGCCGTTGTTTCGGTCTTGCGACTGACAACAGATAGAAATACTACGGCAAAAACGCAATTATGCAAAACTGCGGCGTGTCACGGTGTGTTGGGCGTGGCGCGCCGCAGTTTCGCGGGAAAGGAGACGAATCTCAGTCGGTCTGCTTCCAGGTGTCGACGTCGATGTGGTGCTCCGGGTTGGCCTGCCATGCGTCCCAAGCGGACTTCACAATGTCCTCGACATTGTACTTGGCGTGCCAGCCCATCTCCTCGTTGATGCGCTTCGGGGAGCCGATCAGGTGCGGCGGATCGCCGGCGCGGCGGCCCATGACGGTCTCCTTGAACGGCAGACCGGTGACCTTCTTGACCTCATCGACGATCTGGCGCACGGAGGTGCCCTCGCCGGTGCCGACGTTGAACGCGTCATACTTGCGCTCGTCGCGGTCCAGATACTTCAGCGCGGCGATATGCGCGTCGGCCAGATCGGACACGTGGATGTAGTCGCGCACGCAGGTGCCGTCCGGAGTCGGGTAGTCATCGCCGAAGATCGCCGGGGCCTTGCCCTTCTTCAGACGGTCGAACAGCATCGGGATGAGGTTCAGGATGGCCGGATCCTCAAGTTCCACCGGGCCGCAGCCGGCCACGTTGAAGTAACGCAGGCCGCAGAAGCGGATGCCATACGGTTCCTCGCAGGCGCGGGCCATCCACTCGCCGAACAGCTTGGTCTGGCCGTACGGTTGATCGGCAGCATCGGCACGACGTCTTCCGGCACCACATCGACCGGCGGCACGCCGTAGGTGGCGGCGGAGGAGGAGAAGACGAGCTTCTTGGCGCCGGAATCGCGCATGCCGATCAGCACGTTGAGCATGCCGTTGAGGTTCTGCTGGTAGTACCACAGCGGCTTCTCGACGGATTCGCCGACCTGCTTGCGGGCGGCGAAGTGGATCACGGAATCGACGCCTTCGGCCTTCATGATCTCCGCGAGGCGCTCGCCGGCACCCGGAGCGGCGATGTCCATGCCGTACAGGCGGGAGCCTTCGATGCGGGTGGGCTTGCCGTAGCTCAGATCGTCGACGACGACAACCTTTTCGCCGGCCTGATGAAGTGCGTGAACGACGTGGGCGCCGATGTATCCGCACCCACCAGTGACGAGAACTGTCATGTTCTGGCCTTTCCTTCAAATGAGCGGTGAACTTTGATGATTTGAAAAAATGTCAACCATTGTTCACTTTTTGCTCAGATTTGTTACCTTTTGAACAATTTGAGTATAGCACGTGAACACGAACGCACATAACTCGTTCGTTCCTGCGTTTCCTCTATAAATTAGGGTATGCAACAAGACGAAAACACGCCGACCGATGGTCGCAAAACAGAAGAAAACGCACAGAATATACAACATGTGCAGTCGGCCGCTGCTGATGGCAGGCCCGCTCTTTACGGCCGCAAAGTACTGTCCTTCGTGCGCCGCTCTGCGCGCCTTGATGCGCGACTGCAACGTGCATGGGACGCCTACGCCGATACGTATCTGCTGAACATCAACGCGGGCGAAGGGTCCCTCGACGTGCGTGAGGGTTTCGTGTTCGACCAGGCCTATATCCGCGAAACGTGGGGCAATGCCAATCCTCTGATCGTGGAAATCGGCTCCGGGCAAGGCGAGAACGTCGTTGCCGCCGCAGCCGCCCGGCCGGACGTCAACTTCCTTGCGCTGGAGGTCTACGATCCGGGCGTGGCGCACACGCTGCTGCTCGCCGGCAAGCAGAACCTGAAGAACCTGCGGATCGCCCAGATCAACGCGCCAGAACTGTTCAAGGCGGCCGTCGACGCTCGATCGCCGAAGTGTGGACGTTCTTCCCCGACCCGTGGCCGAAGATGCGCCATCACAAGCGCCGCATCGTACAGCCCGAGCTCGCCGCGGACGCACCGCGCGTGACGGACGAAGGCGTGTGGCGCATCGCCACCGACATCGAGGATTACGCGCTGCACGTCCATGAGGTGATGGACGAGCTGGACGGCTTCCATAACGACGGCGCATTGACCGTGAGCCTGCCCGTCGAGCACGTCGGCAAAGGCAACGCGGATGAGGCGGCCGCATTGCGACACGCCGATTTCGCTGAATCCGAGCGATTCGATGGCCGTGTTTTGACCAATTTCGAGAAGAAGGGACTTGCCGCCGGGCGCGTGATTCACGATTTCACCTATCGTCGCGTGTAATGCGATAAGGCTTGGAATTTCAGTGTTTTACGAGGATTCCTGTCTTATTGTGGCGGTGTGTGACACCGGCGCGACACGCCGAGGTTTGCATGTCGGCCAGATTCGCGTATAGTAGGGCAAGTTGTCAAGCGGAAACGCTGAAAGCGCCCCCTTCGTCTAACGGTTAGGACACCAGACTTTCAATCTGACAACGAGAGTTCGACTCTCTCAGGGGGTACGTACCTTGGAAACAAGGTGGCAATGGCCGCGTAGCTCAGTTGGTTAGAGCGCCGCCCTGTCACGGCGGAGGTCACCGGTTCAAGTCCGGCCGTGGTCGCTGGAACAGCGCAAGTTGTTCATGGCTCTGTAGCTCAGTTGGTAGAGCGAACGACTGAAAATCGTTAGGTCAGCGGATCGATGCCGCTCGGAGCCACCATGGAAACCCCGGAGAGATTCGGGGTTTATTGTTTTGTGTCAGGTTTTTCTTCACTGTTTCATGGTTTCTGTGGTATCGATGCAATTATCTCTTGTTATCGCTGCTCCTAACTAAGAGGGAATTTTGTTCCTAGTGTTGATAAATTACGGCGCAGGTGGATAAACGATTGTCGTGGACGGCAAATCCGTGGACGAGACCATGTGGGTCTTCGAAATGGGAGGGATCGGCTCGCTTGGAGCGAATTATTTGATATCCGGCGATGTCTCGTCTGGTTTTCTTCTGCTGGGTGGAAAGCTCGTGTAATACTGCGGTGTCGTTGGCCGCATGCCGGTCGAAAATGGGTTTATGATGGGAGCGTTGGCTTTACGGCAAAGGATGCCGGAGCCCATGAACACACAGTCGCTTAAAGGAGAGCACTATGGTCTATCGCATGATTTTCAACCAGACCGCGTATTTCGGCCGCGGAGCCATCAAGGAGATTCCGGGCGTCGCCAGGTCCCACGGCTTCACCAAGGCGTTCATCGTCACCGATCCGGTGCTGCTGGAGACCGGCACCGTCAAGAAGGTCACCGACGTTCTTGACGAGGCGGGCATGCCGTATGAGGTGTTCGACAACGTCAAGCCGAATCCGCCGGTCGAGTGCATCCAGGATGGCGTCGCCAAGTTCGCAGCCTCCGGAGCCGACTTCCTGATCGGCCTGGGCGGTGGTTCCCCGCAGGACACCTGCAAGGGCATCGGCATCGTGACTGCAATCCGGAATTCGCCGACGTGCTGTCCCTTGAAGGCGTGGCCGACACCAAGAACCCGTCCGTGCCGATTTTCGGTGTGCCGACCACCGCTGGCACCGCGTCCGAAACGACCATCAACTATGTGATCACCGACACGGCCAACAAGCGCAAGTTCGTGGCCGTCGACCCGCATGACATCCCAATCGTCGCCTTCGTGGATCCGGACCTGACCGACTCCATGCCGCGCGGCCTCAAGGTGGCCACCGGACTCGACGCCCTGACCCACGCCATCGAAGGTATATCACACCGGCGCGTGGAGCCTGTCCGACTGCCTGTCCATGCAGACCATCCGCATGATCGCCAAGAACCTCGCCAAGAGCGCCGATGGAGACATTCCGGCCGGCGAACAGATGGCCTACGCTCCTACATCACCGGCATGGCCTACTCCAACGTGGGCCTCGGTCTGGTGCACGGCATGGCCCACCCGCTGGGCGGCCGCCTCGGCGTGGCGCACGGTGTGGCCAACGGCATCCTGCTGGCCCCGGTCATGGAATACAACAAGGACTTCACCGGCGAGAAGTATCGTGACATCGCCGACGCTTCGGTATCGCCGACGCCTACACCGGCGACATCGAAACCGTGCGTGAAGAGGCCGTCCAGGCGGTGCACAAGCTCACCGTGGATCTGAAGAACCCGACCAAGATCTCCGAAGTTGGCGCCACCGAAGCCGACCTGGAGCCGCTGGCCCATGACGCCTTCCACGACGTGTGCACGCCGGGCAACCCGCGCCAGGCCACCCAGGAAGACATCCTCGCCATCTACAAGAGCCTGATGTAGGTCCGACTGTGGTAGGCGCAATCGCAAAACCGCAATCGTAAAAACAAAACGGACGGCATCGATCGCATGGTCGGTGCCGTCCGTTCGCTATCCGCGGAAAATACGCCGCGAATAATCGCTATACCTAATCGCTATTCCTCGTGCTTCTCGCTCCACTCCTCATCAGTGGGAGTGTCGTCATACAGCTCATGGCCTTCCTGTTCGGCCAATTCCATCTGCTCGTTGATCCACGCGGCCTCGGCCGGATTGATATCAGCGGTGTTCAACACCTTCTGCCACACCGGATACAGCAGATGCATCACGGGATATAACGCGGTGATGAGGATTTCCGGCTTGTGTTTGCGGTAATGCTGCGGATGCGCGTTGAACGTGTTCTTGAAACGGCGCATATAGTTGAGGAACGATGCCGGAGACGTGTCCATACGACGTGCGCTGATGCCCGCGATCATCCGCGGACAATACACGGTCTTGAGATCCTTGCCCAACAGATGCAGTGAGATGTCGATATCCTCATGCATCACATCCGCCTTGTCTTGGCAGACCTCGTCGGCGATTTCGCGCCAGGCGGTGGCGCGCAGGGCCATGTTGGAACCGAACAGCAGAGGTTGCCCATCATCGGCCCTATAAATACGTTTGCGGGTGGAATTGTCCCCGCGAAGCCCGAAATGACGGCTCGGCAAATCGTAATACATCACCGGACCGGTGGCGCCCATCGCATCCGGATCCTCGGTGAAAATGCCGGACACCACCTCCACCCAGTCCGGGCGGATCATGCAGTCGGCATCGAAACGGCCAAGAATATCGCCGGTGGCATGATTCAAACCATAATCACGCGTTGGAATCAGACCCTGCTCATCATCCTGATGCAGCAGCTTCACCGGCGCTTCCGGATGGTCCTTCATGAACTGCTCCACCACGGCAACGGTCGAATCAGTGGAACGGTTATCGACGACAATCACCTCATGAGGCATCACGGTCTGCCGGGTGGCGTTGAGCAGGCAATCGTTGATACGCTCCTGTTCATTCCAGGCGGGGATGACAATTGAAACGTTCAGCATGGTTTCAAGAATAGGTTCCAGCCCGTACACGGTGCCTGTCTACAATAAGGAGCCATGAGCGAACGCGAACAGCATATGGATACGGACAAGAGGACGGGAACGTCCGGACAGTGCGGCAATACCGACGAAATGCGTTGGGATCTCGGCACGCTGTTCCCTGCGAAAGGCGATCCACGCAGACCTCCGGAATGGCTGGGTCGCGCGCTGCTGTACATCGCCATCGCCATCGTGCTGCTCTCCTTCTGCTGGCGCAGTTGGGGCAAAATCGAATACCTCATCATCGACGTCGTCATCTCGCTGTTCCTGCGCTCGCCGTGGAGCCGGTGGTGATTCCGCTGGTCAAGCATGGCTGGAAGCGTTCGTTCGCTTCGATTTTCGCGTTGCTGATGTTGGGTGTCCTGCTTTGCGTGATGTTCGGTCTGTTCGGCAATCTGTTCGTGCAGCAGGTCATCGCTTTGTGCAACGGTCTGCCGGCCCTCTACCAGCAGATCTGCGATTTCGTGGCGCAATACACGGATTTCAAGCTTCCTGAGATCAACAGTCTCGGCGGTGAGATTCTGAAGAACATCCAGACCTCGTGGGTCACGGATTTCGCGGGCACCGCCATCAGCACGGTGTCCGGATTCTTCAGCTTCCTGCTGAACCTCATGACGGTGATCATGCCACGTTCTACATTTCGGCGGCCGGCCCGAAGCTGCGCCGCGCGGCCTGCCAGTGGATGGCTCCCTCCGCGCAGCGCCGGTTCCTGTTCGTCTGGACCGTCAGCCAGACGCAGATCTCATCGTTCCTGTTCTCACGTGCCATCCTCGCCGTGCTCAACGCGTTCTTCACCTCGATCTGCCTGATGGCGTTGCACGTGCCGTATTGGATGCCGTTGGCGTTGTTCTGCGGCGTCGTATCGCAGTTCATCCCGATGCTCGGCACGTACATCGGCGGCGCGTTGCCGGTGCTGTTCGCCTGGGGCAGCTGTGGTTTGTGGCAGGCGATCGCCGTGGTGGCGTTCATCTGCGTCTACCAGCAGATCGAAAACCTGATCTTCGCGCCGAAGATCTCCCGCCGCACCATGGACGTCAACGATGCGGTCGCCTTCCTTGCCGTCCTGGCCTTCGGCTCGCTGTTCGGCGCGATCGGCGCGTTCCTGGCGCTGCCTATCGTCGCCTCGATCCAGACGATCGCCCGCACCTACACCAAGCGGTACGATCTGGTCAATTCGCCGCTGATGGACGATCCGGTTCCAGACAAGAAGTCGAAGCTGGTGGAAGGCGCCGAAGTCATCAGCGAACACCTGCACGCCGTGCCGCGCGCCGTGCAGGGGTCGAGCGCGCATGTGCCGATTCCCGACGACGTGCGCTTCCTGCAGGAGCAGGCGTACAATATCACTCGGTCCGACGAGACCGGGGATGCCGACGAATCGCAGACCGTCGCCATTCCGAAGCACGTGTTGGACGGGGGCGATCGCAAGCCGCTGCGGGGAACCGCGGAAGCGGACGGAGCGCAGACGGAAGCCGGACCGCAGGTAGCGGACGGGTCGCAATCGCAGGGAACGGATGACAATCCGAGAAGTAGGTGGCGTTAATGGTATTGCTGAGCGTACTTGATGTCGTGCTGGTGGTTTTGGGCGGCGCGGCATGCTCTACCAAGCGGTCTGCATCGTCATCTCGCTGTTCGCCAAGCCGATCAAGTTCCCCGAAGCGCCGATGAACAAACGGTACGCGGTGCTGATTTCCGCGCGAAACGAAGCGAACGTCATCGGCAACCTCATCGACTGCCTGCATTCGCAAACCTATCCGAGCGAGCTCATCGACATCTGGCTGGTGGCCGACAACTGCACCGACAACACCGCCGAAGTGGCCCGAAACATGGGATGCCACGTCATCGAACGATTCAACAAGGAGCAGGTCGGCAAAGGCTACGCGCTGACCTATCTGCTCGACCAGATGAACGAGTCGGGCGCATCCGACCCGTATGACGCCTTTTTCGTGTTCGATGCCGACAACAAACTCGACAAGCACTACATCGAGGAAATGAACAAGGGCTTCCAAGCCGGTTTCAAAATCCTCACCAGCTACCGCAATTCCGTGAACCTGTCCGACAATTGGGTGTCGTCCGGTTCCGCGTTGTGGTTCATCCGCGAATCGCGCTTCGTTTCCGCCTCCGCATGTGGCTCGGCAACAGCTGCCACGTGGGCGGCACCGGCTTCATGTTCTCCCAGGAGATCATGCGTCGCAACAACGGCTGGAAATTCCACCTACTCACCGAGGATCTGGAATTCACCATGGACAGCGTGCTGCACGGCGACCGCATCGGCTACTGCGGCACCGCCATCCTGTACGACGAGCAGCCGGTCACCTTCGCGCAAAGCTGGCGTCAACGCCTGCGTTGGAGCAAGGGATTCCTGCAGGTGTTCCGCTATTACGGACCGGCGTTGATCAAGCGCGCGGTCAGGGAACGTGATTTCTCCGCCGTCGATTTCACGCTGCTGCTGTGCCCGTTCACCGTGCTCGGCATCGCACGCGTGCTGTTGGGCATGCTGTTCGCCGCCTGCGGTTTCGTGACATGGCAAAGCCAGCTGAATTCGCTGACCGGCTGGACATCCGGCATTGTGATATCGGTGATCGGCATGATGGGACTCGCCGCATTGACCATCGTGGCGGAACGCGATCACGTGGGCGCCACCAACAAGGAGCTGCTCGCCTACGTGCTGGCCTTCCCGATCTACATGCTGAGCTATGTGCCGATTTCGTTCCAGGCGGTGTTCGCCAAGTCCGAATGGAAGCCGATCGAGCATAAGGGCTGAGGCTTGCCCGCGGCGGTGTGAACGGTCATGAGATGTTTCGTGGCGATCCATACGGTGCGGATGGTGAAAAGATGACGAAGAGAGGGTGTGGTTTGGCTATGGATGACGCTGGCGATTACCGCTATACGCGACGACGCCGAGCGATCACGGTGGCGGTTTCCGTCGTGGCCACCGTCGCACTGTGCGTCGCTATGCAGTGGCCGACATGTGCGATGTCGCACCGGGCGTCCTCACATTGCGCCATGTCGAACATTCGACGGCCGCCGCTGCCGGCCGTTCGATCGAGGCGGCCGACGTGATCGCCGACATCGACGCTTCCAAGACCATCGATCCGGCCGCTGCGCGCGCGCTGACCGACGCGTTCCGAGCCTCAGCCGCCGGCTTCGGCGGCGAATTCTCCATCGCCATCGCCGACGCGTCGGGCAACGTGGTCGCGGAAGACAACATCGACGTGCCCCGCACGCCAGCATCCACCATGAAAACGTTGACGGCGTATGCGGCCGCCGTCGAACTTGACATGGGCAAGACCCTGGACACGCAGACCTATCTGGAACAGTCCCAGGACGGCACCGCGCGCTGGTGCTCAAAGGCAACGGCGACATGCTGTTGGGAGCCGGAGCGTCCGACGCGAACCACATCAACGGACGTGCCGGATTGGGCACGCTTGCCGGGCGGACCGCACAGGCGTTGCGGCAGCGTGGCATCACCTCCGTGACATTGGCTTATGACGACACACTGTTCGGCAACGACCGCTGGCCGCAAGGCATCGCCGAACTCGACACGGACCACCTGTACTACGCCCCGACAGTTTCCATGGCCGTGGACGGCGGCAGGAATTGGAACGGGACAGGTCCGGCCAATCCTGATGTGTTCTCGGCGTATCCGGCATTGAGCATGCAGCCGGCGCGTGACGCGGCGCTGGTGTTCCAGCAGCGGCTGGCCGAACAGGGCATCACGGTTCAGGGATTTGTATCGCAAGGCACGGTTGCGGGGGCATCCCATCCGCTTGCCTCCGTGCGTTCGGCGTCGTTGAACGAGATTATGGCGTTCACCATGCGGCATTCCGACAATTCGCTCGCCGAGGAATTCGGCAGGCTGCTGGCGTTGCAGGTCGGCGCGGACAATTCGCCGGCTGGCGCGGTGCAGGCTGTGAAAAGCGTGCTGGAGCGCAAAGGCATCACTACGACCGGGCTCGACATGCGCAATTGTTCGGGACTTACGGAGGATTCGAAACTGACGGCGCGCACCCTGCTCGAAGTGCAACTGCGCAATCTGGCTGCGGGATCGGGGGCGGCCGCAGCCGAAGGAATGTCCGTCATGGGCTTCGTCGGCACCGCTGAGAGCCGTCTGAACGATGCTGACGAAGCGGGGCTGATCCGTGTGAAAACCGGCAGTCTGGGCGACGTGACCTCCATGACCGGCAATGTGTCGCGGTTGAACGGCGGAGCGTTGACCTTCGCGGTGATCGTCAACAATCCCACCGATTTCGCGGCGGCGAAGGCGACCATCGACACATTCGTGGCCGGTCTGCCGAAGCTGTGAACGGCCACGTGTGAATCTTCCCAGCGGATATTCAGCATATAGCCAGAAACACGTCATTCGCATGTGCCAAGATGGTGGGCATGCGAATCGCTGACGTACAAGAAGACATTGATCACGAGCTGATCAGCAAAGAAGAGATCTCCGACATCATCAACCGTGCCGCGGCACAAGCCAGTGAAGACTATCGTGGCAAGAACCCGCTGCTGGTCTGCGTGCTCAAGGGGGCCGTGAACACGCTTGCGGCGTTTTCCCAGGCCATGAGCATTCCGGTCCAAATGGATTTCATGAGCCTGTCGAGCTACGGTTCCGGCACGGAGTCGAGCGGCAAGATCACGGTTCGTCAGGATCTGTCCACGGATGTGCGAGGACGCCATGTGCTGATCGTCGAGGACATCATCGATTCGGGCATCACCCTGGCTTGGCTGGTCGACGAGCTCAAGCGCCGTGGAGCGGCTTCCGTGGAAATTTTTGCGCTTCTGGAGAAGCCGGCACGTCGCAAGGTCAATGTTGATGTGAAATACAAGGGACGTGAGATTCCCGATGAATTCGTGGTCGGTTTCGGCTTGGATTACGACGAGTACTACCGCAACCTCGATTCGATCGCGGTGCTGAAACCGTCAGTCTATGAAGGAGGTCAGGCATGAGTTTCCCCGGTCCGAACCAGCCGCCAAGCAATGGCGGCGGCAACAAACCCAACGGGGGCAATAACCCGTTCACCAATCCGTTTAGCCGCAACAATGACGGCAAGAACGGTGGCAGCGGGGCGAACGGCAACAAGTCCAACGGCCCCCGTCCGTTCTGGCAGTCGCCGTGGCTGTGGGTTGTGGTCGTGGCATTGCTTGCCGTGACCATGTTCCAGCTTTTCGCCGGTGCGGGCTCGCAAACCATCGACACCAAGGATGGCATGCAAATCCTCAACGGCAACACCGTAGAGTACGCGACGATCGTGGACAACACCCAGCAGGTCAAGCTCAAGCTGTCGAGCGATTACTCCGCCACCGACCCGGACACCGGACGTACGAAGAACTACGGCAAGAACGTGCAGTTCTACTACACGTACGCGCAGTCCGCGGCCGTGGTCAAGGCCGTGCAGAAGGCCGATCCGGCCAAGGGCTGGACCGCGTCCATGCAGCAGACCAGCATCTGGACCTACCTGCTCACCTCACTGTTGCCGTTCCTGATCATCTTCGGCCTGTTCTGGTTCCTGATGAGCCGCATGGGCGGTGCCGCCGGCGGCATGTTCGGCATGGGCGGCAAGAAGAACAGCGGCAAACTGCTCGACGGCCAGACCCCGACCACCAAGTTCTCCGACGTGGCCGGCGAAGACGCTGCCGTGCAGGAGGTCGAGGAAATCAAGGACTTCCTCA
>ENA-OQIO01000176-OQIO01000176.1-human-gut-metagenome-genome-assembly--contig:-NODE-176-length-32405-cov-4.169155_pt1 | contig 32405 bp, 32 predicted proteins | sample MGYA00242573_ERZ504737 | MGnify/ENA primary metagenome ERZ504737 (study PRJEB26092, sample SAMD00036203) | human gut metagenome | host: Homo sapiens | study: EMG produced TPA metagenomics assembly of...
TTTGGTTGATAGTGTTCCAACAAGCTACTGATGAACGCTTTGCGTTCCGGATCCATTTTTCTTCTTCGTGCCATTAAGAAAATCCTCCTGAATTGATATTTATTTTAACATCAATCCAAGAGGATATATAGCTCTTTTAGAGTTTACACAGAATTAATTACAGTCTCGATTTTGTCTGTTACGCATTTTTTATGCAGCCAAGAGGCTAAGCCTGTATTGAACAGGACTCATCCATCCTAGTTTCTCTTTAATTCTTTGCTCATTATAATATTTTATATATCGTTCTATTTCAGATTTCAATTCTTCAAAACTATAATATACAACACCATAGTAGATTTCTTGCTTGAGTAATCCAAAGAAATTCTCCATGACCGAATTATCATGGCAATTCCCTTTTCTCGACATACTTTGAAAGATACGTTCCTCTTTTAATCGTCGTGAATAGGCTTTCATTTGATAAGCCCATCCTTGATCTGAATGAAACGTTCTTCGATATGGACAATCAGATGTTATTTTGATTGCCTTTTCCAAAGCTACCAGTACATTTTCAGCAGAAGGATGCTTATCAATCCCAAAACTTAGTATTTCTCCATTGCACATATCCATAAATGGATCGAGATATAATTTGTGCATTGTCATGTGCCCCTTAGAATCCACCTCATAGTATTTAAATTCTGTTGTATCTGTTGTGATTTTCTGACGAGGTATATGCGTGTTAAATCGTCTACGAATTCTGTTAGGTGCTATAGTTCCTACCTTTCCCTTGTAAGAACTATATTTACGGCTCTTTCGTGTAAATGAAGTGACCTGTAGACCAAGCTTCTGCATAATTCTTTGAACCTTTTTCTTGTTAACAACAATGTTTTGGTTTCGAAGTTCTCCCAGTATACGACGGTAGCCATAGTCCTTATGAGATTTCCTAATTTCAAGAATTCTTTCTTCGAGTTCCTTGTCGGGATTTTCTCTATCAAATCTTTTTTGCCAGTACATATATGTTGCTTTAGGCATGCCTGTGTATGAGAGAAGGTCTTTTAATTTGAATTGTCTTCGGAGACTACTGATGATTCGAGCCGTTCTCTCATTTTGGCGTCGTCCTCTAAACGCAGTCTCCTCAGTTCTTTTAAAAAGGCATTCTCTATTCTTAGCTTAAGAAGTTCATCTTCTAATTCTTTCACATGTTCAGCACTTGTATTAGGAGTATTCTCTTTAACATTCTGAGAAATTTTGTTGCAAACAGAATTATCCAAAGTTTTTTTCCGACCTTTCTTCCGAGGCCTTAACCCGTCGGGGCCAGCTACTCTGAATGCTTCAACCCATCTACTAATCATAGTATAATTGGTGATTCCATTTGCTAATGCCAGTTCCTCATATGAGACCTCGTTTGATAAATAAGATTCTACCATATGAAGCTTGAATTCAAAAGAATAATTATTCTTCTGTCTACTTCTTTTTAAGCCTTCCTCACCAAACTCATTATAATTATGAATCCATTGTCGAATCTGTCTAGCACTTTTAACATTATATTTTTTTGCTAGTGCTTTTGAACCAACACCTAAACTTAGATGCTCTAGAACAATTTTTTTCTTAAACTCAAAGTTATATTTTGCCATAAGAAAACCGACCTCCAATAGTTAGATTTTGGGGTCTAACTTCTGGGGGTCGGTTCATCAGGGAGCTTTTTTATTATGCTGTCTTACAGATGCATCACGGGGCTTGTACATACGAGGTTTTCGATAATAGTTTCTTTCTCGAAAAGCATCGGGATAATAATCGCATGCTCTGAAAAAGAAGCCAGCGGGATCCGGTCGGATACGTCGCAGGTGATAACCTGATCTTGTGTGCGGAGAGTGACTCTATAATCGTTCTCGGCGAGCGGTTCGTATCCCGGTTTCCGGTCTGATGGATGGTGAAGGTGAGTGCTTCTCCATCGTTATGTACTTCCAGCAGAGGTCCCTTGCATACCCAGGTACGCTGGTTGTGGATCGCATCGGAGAGTTCCCGGCAGACATCGCCGTCAGGTTCACCCTGGATGTAGGTGGAATAATGTCCGTGCAGGGTGCTGTTCCCATGAAGATCCATGCCACAGGTAGCAGCCAGTTTTTCACCGGAAAGCACCAGATTTTCCCACAGTTTTATTCCTTTTTCATTGACTTCATGAAGCGGTTCCGGGTTGTTGAAGATCTCGATGAAGTCACAGCAGGAATAATCCGTGACCGTCATCTCGAAACGGCAGCCCTGTGCGAACGGCCATCCGAAGGAATATGGATGTGCCACGCCGACCAGAGCTCCTTTTTTACGGGCAGCACGGAAGAGAAGTTCCGGCTTGTGTCTGTTGATATTTTCCCACGGCACATACTCGGTCAGGTTCAGACAGAGGATGTGTCCGTAATAAGTGGTATATTCCATGCCGGGGATAAAGGCGATTGGCTGTGGATGCTCTTTCAGATAATTTTTAATTTTGCAATGTCCGGATATGGTGTTGTGATCAGTCAGGGCGAAGGCATCCACCTGGTCTGCCACCATAAAGTCCGTCAGTTCTTTGCAGGTAAATACTGCGTCGGATTCATTGGTATGATTGTGTAATTCCAGTCTTTTATACATAAAAAGTTCCTCCCTTAACGTGCGCGTACCGTCAGTTGGTAGTTGGTGTTATCCAGCAGTACGGAAAATACCAGGATGGTTACTTTTAATACACCCTCGATGGTTGACTGTGGGATACATCCTTCGGTAGCTTCTGTTGCGGTAAAATGCATGTGTCGGGTTGTCAGCTGTCTGTGAATGTTGCCGATGAAGGTATCATTCAGGGTTGCCATGGTATGAATCTCGGTTTTCATACCGTGATACACGGCATCTTCCCATTCCTCCGGTGTGCCTTCTTCCATACCATATTCTTTTTTACAGTAGTCAAGCAGGCGCTGTTTCAGTTCCGGTGTCACATCTTCCGGGCGGAAGTGCTGCGGTCCAAAAGAAAATTCAATATCCAGTTCTTCGTAAGTCTGATCCAGGCAGACGGTGTAGGAATCTGACCGATAAAGTCTTTGCATAATTTTCCTTCTACCTGGTAAATGGTTTTCATCTCTTCCATAGTAGTCTCCATTTTCATTTGTAGGTTTTCTGTACTTGCGGCCGGTACGATACCGACTGTGTATTCTCAGAATACGCAGACAGGTTGCCGATGTCAATAGTCTGAAAAAATTCGTAGAAAAGTCCAGTTATTTTAAAAGTTCTGTACATTATAGGGAAAAAACAGATTTGCTATAATGGTCGCAAAGACGGAAGAAAGTAGATGAAACTGACGCCGGACAGATTGACGAAACTGGAAAATAAAGGAGAGTCACATGGAAAAAAGAACGCTGTATAAAGAAGGAACTTACAAAAAAGGAAATCTTCACACTCACACGACCTGGTCAGACGGTGTGCATACGCCGGCAGAGACTGCAAAACATTATCGCAGCAAAGGATATGATTTTCTGGCACTGACAGATCACTGGGTTTACGGGATTCATCCGGAACTGAACCGGGATGATTTTCTGGTATTTCCGGGAACGGAGCTGGATATTGAGCTGCCGGGAAGAAGGATCATCATCTGGTAGGCTTCGGTCTGCCGGAGACAAACCGGATACCGGAACATTATACTTTTGAAGAAGAACGTAGAAACGGTGTGCTGACAACAGCGGAGCGTATCATCGAATATTTCGGACAGAGAGGAAATGTAACACTGTATGGTCACCCGTACTGGTCGAAAATCGATTCTACCGATATCAAATATCTGCAGGGTATGATCGGTATGGAAATCTACAACCACGGTTCCGAATTTTTCGGAAACAACGGTAATTCGGAGACGTATTTTGATCATTTTCTGTTTGTAAGAAATAAAATTTTCTGTTTTGCTACGGATGATGCTCATAATATCGGGGAACACGATCTGGGGGGATTTATCATGGTAAAGACGAAAGAATTTACCCACAGGGGAATCCTCGAGGCGATCAAAGACGGAAGTTTTTATGCATCTTCCGGACCTTTGCTCCATGATTTTTATGTGGAAGACGGAGTTGCACATGTGACCTGTGATCCGTGTCAGCATATTTATTTTCAGACACCGCACCGGGGAGACTGTCTGTTCAGCGAGGAAGGGGATTGTCTGACCGAAGGGAGCTTTGCGTTAAACGGAGATGAGGAGTATGTGAGAGTGACGATCAAGAACAGCAGGGGACAGAAGGCATGGACACAGCCGATCTGGTTGTGGCTGTTCTGATGGTTTTGATGATAGAAAGTAACTAGTACATCGTTTTCAAAATAACTGTATCATTCACTTGTCTACGAATCCGATTGCACAGTTTAAAAAGCCTCAGCGTAGCCCGCTACGCCTACGTTTTTTTAACTGCACACTCGAATCCGTATCCTGCGTGAATGATACAGTTATTTACGAAACGATGTACTAGATTGTGAAAGTGCTGAACAGTTACGACAGAAAAAAGGACATACAGGAGGAAGAATATGTTAAAATTAGTGACTTTTAATATACGATGTGATTATGACCAGGATGGAGCCAACAGTTTTCGGTTCCGCAAACCTGTGATCTTAAAGAAACTTACCGAAGAGAAACCGGATGTGATCTGCTTTCAGGAAGTGCTTCCCCATGTGGCAGCATGGCTGAAAGAGAACCTGACGGAATATACCGTGATCGGCTGTGGAAGAAGCGAAACACTCGAAGATGAACAGATGACTGTAGCTTTCCGTACGAAACGTCTGAACCTGATCAATATGGAAACGTTCTGGTTGTCTCCGACACCGTATGTGCCGGCAAGCAGATACGAGGAACAGTCCATCTGTCCGCGTGTGTGCACGGAAGTGGTACTGGAAGATCTTCAGGAGAAGAAAGTCTTCCGTCTATGTGATATCCACCTGGATCATCTCGGCGTGCAGGCGAGAACCCTGGGACTGTCTCAGATCCTAAAGAAGATGGATGATGCCGTTTTATTCGCCAACGCACCGGTGATCCTTGCGGGTGACTTTAACGCAGAGCCGGACGGAGAAGAATTTGCTGTGATGAGAGAACGGACAGATTATGTCAACTGTACGGAGGGCATTGGCATTACCTATCATGGATTTGAACCAGAAGATGAACCGGAACGGATCGATTATATTTATATCAAAAAAGCAAAAGAAGGTTATGCAGGACTTACCTGCCGCAGTGTAAAAAAATGGGAAGACCGCGACAAAGAAGTATGGCTTTCCGACCATTATCCGGTTTGTGCGGAACTTGAGTGGATAAATCTATAAAGAATACTGGACATTTTTCAGAGTGTAGATTTTTCCACTGGTGCCGGAAGAAATGTCCATTGTGAGAAAAACAGCTGCTTCGTATAATAGCCTCATCAAATAAATGAAGGAGGAAATCTATGAAAGCAGCAAGTGTTGAAAAGGCTAAAAAATATAAGCCGAAAAAACAGCCGCTGAAGAAACGACTGGTACGTTACTGGCCGTTGTATGTGATGCTGATTCCATGTATCATCTACTATGCACTGATCTGCTATGTGCCGATGGCGGGTTCTGTTCTTGCATTTAAGGATTATTCCTTTAAGAAAGGAATCTGGGGAAGCCCATGGATCGGTCTGAAATATTTCAAGACCTTCTTTTCCAGCTATGATGCACCGCGACTGATTAAGAATACACTGACAGTCGGTGTGATCAAATGTATCCTGGAATTTCCATTCGCTATCATACTTGCCCTTTTGCTGAATGAACTTCGCAGCATGAAGTTTAAGAAGATCTCGCAGACCATCACATATCTGCCGCATTTTCTCTCTTCTGTTATTATCGTAACTATGCTGCAGAGAATTCTGGCACCAAACACCGGTGTTCTGAATCAGACAATCGCAGCACTGGGCGGAGATGGAAGTACATTCTTCCTGATGGAAGCAAAATATTTCTTCAGAATCCTGTTTTCCATGGATCTGTGGAGAAATATCGGATGGGATTCCATCATGTATCTGGCAGCAATCAGTTCCGTAGACCTGGCATTGTACGAGGCAGCAGAGATGGACGGATGCGGAAAACTGGGAAAAATGTGGCATATCACACTGCCGGGTATCCGGGGAACGATCGGTCTTCTGTTTATCATGGGAGTTGGCGGACTGCTTTCTTCCGGTGTAGAACAGATCTGGCTGTTACGTACACCTGGTAACATGTCTCTGGCGGATACCCTTGATGTATACGTTCTGCGTATCGGTATTCAGGGAGGACAGTTTGGATATGCAACGGCGATCGGTCTGATCCAGGGTCTGGTAGGACTGGTGCTTGTAGTAGTCTGCAACCGGATCTGTAAGAAGATCACGGAAGTCGGACTGTGGTAACAAAGGAATAAAAAAGGAACCTGAGAATTCAACGAAGTGGAGGAAACTACATGAAAAAGAAAATGGTAAAACGCCTGATGGCAGCTTCCGTGGCAGGAACACTGGCAGTGACCATGTTTGCAGGATGCGGCGGCTCATCTGACAGCAAAGACAGCAGTGCAAAAACAGAAGATACCAGTGAAGATAACTCTGACAAACCGGATACCTGGATCGCTGACCGGACCATCACCGTACAGGCATACGTAGATGATATCGGAAATACGCTTCCAAAAGATTTTAACAACACCGAAACCATGAAAAAGATCACAGAACTGACCGGTATCAAACTGGATGTAAAATATACACCGGGTGACAGTGATGCAAAAGTTCTGGCTTCGCAGCTGGCTTCCGGAACCATCCCGGATGTTATCGTATCTTACCTGGATAACTCCACAAGACCGGAGTTCCCGCTGCTGTACAAAGCAGCAAAAGACGGAATGTTCGCAGATGTATCTGAATACATGAAAAACAGCGAAGTATATTCCAAATATTATGAAGACGATTATCTGCCGGACGATACAAAGAACAACATTGTATTCCGTGATGACCTGGATGGTGTATATCTGTGGCAGATGAATATCGATGAAATTGACCGTTCTCTGGAATATGATGCGGATGAGGAATATGTAGGCGGTATGTATATTCAGAAAGCAATCGCAGATGATCTGGGTATTGATACCACAGCAATCAACACACAGGAAGACTTTTATGATCTGCTGGTTAAGATCAAAGAAGGCGGTTATACCGATGACAACGGAAATGCTGTCTATCCCTTGGGACCGAAATACTGGGGCGGATCTGTTGATGCTCTGAAATATATCGCAACCGGTTATGACTGGGGTGTAAGCGATGACTACAACCTGGATGAAAACGGCGATGTAAAGCATATCGCAGAAACCGATCATGTATATGATGAAATCAATTTTGTCAGAAAACTTCTGGATGAAGATCTGATGAACCCGGAATTCTTCACCATGGACTCTACCCGTGCAGAAGAAGTATCCAAAAACCACAACTCAGCAATTATCGCTGACGTACATAATTACGAAGAGATTATTTACTCCAATGATGACTGGATCCCGTTAGGACCGTTGAACGATATTGCTGATGACAACAAGGAAGTTGTACATGGAAAGAGCGGTCGTGGATGTATGGCAATCTCCGCAGATGCAGAGAATCCGGAAGAAATCTTCCAGTTCTTTGACTGGCTTTCTACAAAAGAAGGACAGATTATCGCACAGTATGGTGCGGAAGGCGTATCCTACACAATGGAAGACGGCTACCCAAGACTGACAGATGAAGTTGCAGAAAAACTGAATGATGGAGATACAGATTATCTGATCAACACCATCGGTGCGGGATTCGGTGGATCCGGAAACTACTTCTTTGAGTTTGTTCTGACAAACAAAAACAACAAAGATAACTTTGGTGAGTCCCGTCCGGGAGCATCTTCCGGTAACTCTACTTTTGCAAGAAGTGTACAGATCGCAGAAGATTACCCGGTAGAAAAGAAACTGGTTCCGGGGCTGGATGCAACAGCTTATATGTCCGCGGACGAACTTGCGGATGTAAAGACACAGATGGATCTGCTTGACTGGGATGAGACATTCGTACAGGCCTGCTTCGCAAAATCGGATGATGAAGTAAAAACAATCATCGAATCTTTCTGCGATCAGCTGAAGGCAGCAGGGATCGATCGTTTTGAGAAATACGTAAAAGATGTATACGAAGAGGATCCGGACTCTGTATCTTTCTACGACTAAGACAAAGAGATCCTGCCTGCCCCGGTGGCAGGCAGGGGAATGAAAAGCGGGTAAGTTACACTTACAGAAAGGATTGGGTACGCAATGCACAAAAGAAAGATAAAAGTTAATCCGATGGATCAGGCACTTCAGATTCTGATCTATCTGATCATTATTGCACTCTGTCTGATCATTCTGCTCCCCTGCCTGAACGTAGTGGCGCTGGCATTCAACGACGGAGCGGATGCAGCGAGGGGTGGCGTATGGTTCTGGCCGAGACAGTTCACCATGGATAACTTCAAAGAAGTATTCAAAGACGGAAGTATTACCACAGCTTATGTGATCACGATCGCAAGAACTGTAATCGGAACGTTTTTAAGCTTAATGGTAACTACTCTGGCAGGTTATGCACTGAAACAGGAAGATCTGCCGGGAAGAAAGATCCTCACCATGCTGATCACATTTACCATGCTGTTCGGTGGTGGTATGATCCCTACCTATATTCAGTACAAAAACTTACACCTGTTAAACTCTTTCTGGGTTTACGTAGTTCCGAGTCTGGTGAGCGTTACCTATCTGTTGATGGTACGAACCTTCTTCGAAGGAATCCCGGACAGCCTGGAAGAGTCAGCCAAACTGGACGGCTGCGGATTCTTCCAGACTTACCTGAAAATCATGCTTCCGTTAAGTAAACCGGTAATCGCCGTAGTTGGACTGTATACCGCAGTAAATCACTGGAACGACTGGTTTGCAGGAGCATTCTATGTCAACGACACCAAACTGTGGCCGGTACAGACTGTTCTGCAGCAGATGTTGACAAAAGCAATGAATTCACAGCAGGAAGTAACTTCTGTTGCACAGGCACTGGCGCATAATACCGTGTCTGTAACATCCGATTCTCTGAAGATGGCAGCAGTTGTTGTTACAACCGTTCCGATTCTCTGTGTATACCCGTTCGTGCAGAAATACTTTGCACAGGCGCGATGATCGGTGCAGTGAAAGGTTAAGTAAAATATCAAAAGGTTCTTTGCCTCGTTCAGCATTTATATAGAGATGAATCTATGAGCGATGCGGGGAACCTTTTTCTGTGAAAAAAATAAGGTTGAAAATTACTGTTTCTGAGAAAAGTCAAAAAAGCAGATTTTATAGAGAAAAAGAGAAAAGTATAAAAAAATACACCACATGGTGCTGCAGAATCATGATACAATGAGCATTAGCGAGCGGGAATAAACGAAGTTTATTCATCGTGAGCGGCGAATGTCGGTCATGATAGCTGCGAAAGCAGCGTCAAGCACCGAAGGTGCGAATCATGATTAATGAATAAAACGGGCTGCGGAAGTGACAGAAAATCCGGGCACACGAGAGAGGGAGAAGGTATGAACGCGAAAAAAGTGGGATGTTTATGTATACGGCGATGTCAACATTGATATCGTGATCCCGGGAGTGGAAAAATTTCCGGAACCGGGACAGGAAGACGAAGTTTCCGTGATGGAAACATTTGTCGGCGGCGGCGCCGCATTATTTACCCTGGGAGTCGGCAAGCTGGGACTTCACCCGGTCTTTCAGGGAGAGGTGGGAGATGACTGTTACGGCGAACTGATCCGGAACAAATTTCGGGAAAGCCATGTAGATGATTCTCTGCTTGTGATAAGTAAGGAGTTAAAAACGGGAATTTCACTGAGCTTTACTAATGAAAAAGACCGCTCTTTTCTGACCTATCGGGGGACCAACGAAAAGATCAGTATTGTCAATGTAGATGTAGCAAAAGTAAAAGAAGCCGCACATATCCACGTGACCGGCTATGCAGGTTCCATCAATCATAACGAATATCTGGAACTGTTAAAGAAGATCAAGGCAGAGACACAGGCAACGGTATCCTTTGATGTCGGCTGGGATTCCACCGGCGAGTGGAAACCGGAGATCCGGGATCTCTTCCCGTATATTGATGTGCTGTTTATGAATGAGACAGAAGCAGAACACTACGGAAGAAAAGAAAGTGCTGAGGAAGCTGCACGGGAATTTGCCCGGACTGCAGGTATGGCGGTTATCAAGATGGGCAAAAAAGGTTCCATCGCAGTAAAAGACGGCAGGTTGTATCAGGCCGCACCGTACATAGTGGAAGCCGTGGACACCACAGGAGCCGGAGATTCCTTTAATGCAGGATTTGTCTACGGATTCCTGAGAGGAAAATCCATGGAAGAATGCCTGAAATGCGGAAACGGATGCGGAGCACTCTCCGTAACCGCGCTGGGTGGCAATACCGGATTTCCGACAGAGGAGAAGCTGGAAACATTTATCAAAAATCAGGAAACTATAGAGAGAAACAAATAGAGACAACAAGGAGGAAAAGGTTATGAAAATTGCAGTTATCGGAGGAGCAGGTGTACGTACCGTAATTTTTATCAACGGACTTTTAAAAAGATATAAAAAGATTCACATTGACGAAGTCGTACTCTACGATATCCAGGAAGAAAAACAGAGAATCATTGAAAAGTTATGTAAACACGTAGTGGAGAGAAACCACGAAGAACTGAAAGTATGGGCGGTATCCGATCCGGTGGAAGCCATCACTGGAGCAGATTATATCGTAACCACATTGCGTGTCGGCGGAGACCATTCCCGTGTTGTAGATGAAACAATCGCTCTGGATCTTGGCGTGATCGGACAGGAGACAACCGGTGTCGGCGGATTCTCCATGGCAGTTCGTACCATTCCGGTTCTGATGGAATATTGTGAACTGATTAAAAAATATGCACCGGATGCATGGATCTTCAACTTTACCAATCCGTCCGGTCTGGTAACACAGGCACTGCGAAGCGCCGGATACGACAAGATTATCGGTATCTGTGATGCTCCAAGCAGCACCAAGTTCCGCATGGCACACGATCTGGGGGTGGAAGAAGACGATCTGTATGTAGAATTCTTCGGATTAAACCACCTGTCCTGGATCCGCAGCGTAAAGAAAAAAGGCGAGGAAATCTTACCGGAACTGCTGGCGGACGATGCATTTTTACAGGGGGTACAGGAATTCTCCATGTTTGATCCGGACCTGCTCCGTTCCATCGGATTCCTGCCGAACGAATATCTGTACTACTACTATCACAGAGAAAAAGCACTGGAAAATATCAAAAATCAGGTGCAACCAGAGGAAAGACCATCGAGAATGTTAATATTCAGATGATGGACGAACTGAAGCATATGGATATCGACGCCGATCCGGAAGGCGCACTGCAGATCTTCCTGTATTATATGCAGGTTCGTGAGAACTCCTACATGAGCATCGAGTCCGGTCTGGCAAAACGTCCGCTGCTGGAAAAAGGCCAGCTGGAAGTACCGGACGGTATGGGATATGCAGGGGTTATGCTGGACTGCATCGAAGGTATGCAGAGTGAAAAAGGAAAATATCTGGTACTGTCCGTAGAAAATAACGGAAGCATCCCAGGACTGGCAGATGAAGATGTGATCGAGACTACCTGCCTGGTATCCAAAGACGGCATCCATCCGGTCAGAGTTGAAGAAGTACCGGAACATTGCTATCTGTTGATCCGTCTGATCAAAATGTACGAAAAACTGACCGTAGAGGCAGTCAAAAATCAGTCCAAAGAAACCGCTGTACAGGCGCTGATGTTACATCCGCTGGTAAATTCGTATTCGCTGGCAAAACAGCTGGTAGATAAATATGACGAGGTTTATGGAGGGATCTTTCACTGATATCTGAGTGATAAAATAATAAGACAATCAAGGTTTCCCCTGTATAACCGGGAAATTGTGTAAATATACAGGGGAAAAGTATGTGGGGTGTGGATAAGATGAAGATCCGATGGACGAATCAGGCAGAAGAACAGCAGGCAGAAGTTTTTTGGGAGAAAGGAAGGGCGACACCGGAAAACTTCCGGAAACTTGGGAAAAAACGGGGCGGTGACTGCCGGATCGTGGTAAAAAAAGAAGGATTTTCCGAAGAGGAATGGATACAGATGCTGTGCAATGGGGTATGCAGCCTGTACGATGGTGCATATCAGTTTTCCCGGAACGGGGTGAAGATGCTGGGAAAACAGAAAGTATACGAAAACAGGGATTCACTGTGTGATTATGGAGATACCTGTTATACATTTGTATTGGAAGGCTCGGCGCAGGAAATAGCAGCGCTGGAGCGTGGGGAATTATTGGGACGTTGTAAAGGACATGCGAGAACTCTTGGAAATCTGCCGAACAATTACTTACATACCGAAGATCTGGCATCGTATGCACAGACGCTGGCGCAGGAGCTTGGAATCGACTGTGAAATCTATGGAGATCAGAAGCTGGAAGAACTTGGATGCGGCGCTCTTTTAGCAGTCAATCAGGGAAGCCGGAGAGAGGCTGCCATGGTAGTGCTTCGCTATGAGGGCGCACCGGGGGCAGATTGGACCGCACTGGTCGGAAAAGGGCTGATGTTTGATGCCGGGGGGTATCATCTGAAGTCTGTCGATGGCATGAACGGCATGAAGTACGATATGTGCGGGGCAGCGGAAATGATGGAGATACTGGAGTATCTTACTATACAGAAAGTCGAAAAAAATGTGATGGCAGTGCTGATGCTCGCAGAAAATGTGATCAGCCCGGATGCGGTAAAGATGGGCGATGTGATCACAACGCTGGCAGGAAAGACCGTGGAAGTCTACAACACCGATGCGGAAGGACGGCTGGTATTATGTGACGGTATCACGTTTGCGCAGCGTATGGGGCACGCACTGTGATCGACCTTGCCACTCTGACGTATTCGGCACAGAGTGCCCTGGGAGATCAGGTGGTTGCGCTGTTTGGCAATGACCGGGAAGCACTTCGCATCTGGGAAGAAATAGCGGAGCAGACCGGAGAATATTACTGGCAGCTGCCGATGAGACCGATTTACCATAAGATGATCGAATGGTCGATCTGTGCGGACTTTGCCAATTATGCCCCGGGGAAAGGGGCAGGTGCCAGCGTGGCGGCATGTTTCCTGGAAAACTTTGTGGAAGATGGAACACAGTGGATCCATCTCGATATGGTGGGACCGTCCGTGGTACGCAAAGAAACCGATGAGATGGCAGAGGGAGCCAGCGGGGCGTGTATGAGTACCCTGGCGGCTTATCTGACTGGTACATCGTTTTGTAAATCACTGTACTAGAGCGTGCCTGAAAAATGATTTCCACAAACTGGGACTCGCAGCTCACGAAAAGCTTTTTTTAGACACGCTTCGGATAGCAATACACGGACGTAGAAGTTACGAAAACAGGAGAGAAGGGAAGTAGCGTTTCACAGAGAGGAAATGTTACGGGTGAAAAACGATGAATTTTACATTTGATGGCAATATCTCCAGAGAAGTTCTGGAAAATTACCTGTCCCGGAGTGTGACGGCAGCAGGTTTATATGAAAGCAAAACACTGGAAGATGATCTGCGTGCGATCCGGGAGATGGGTGTGAAATTTCTTGGAAGAGCATCAGGTATCTGGTATATGACGATGGATGACGAAGAACATTTTCGGCTGTCAAAGGAACTGGCAGATAAAGTGCATGCCCAGGATCCGGAAGTGATCCTGCAGTCCTGCGTCTTCGAATGGATCACACGCCGTATGGAGACAGTAGAGATCCCGGACTATGTGTTTGAAGCATTTGGCATGGAACCGGAACACCGGTGTTTTTGCCTGGATGATGCGTTGTTTACAGACGAATCCAGCGGATTTACCAGCAGGAGAGAGGATCCGGCAAAAGACGGGGGGATTCCGGATCTGTCCCGGCAGGAAGCAAGACTGTGGTTTTATTACCGGGCAACCCGATACATCGACTGTGGCTATGAGGCACTCCATATGGGCAGGTGCACCTGTATACCGCGAACGATAAAGGAATGGCAAAAACAACAGAACTGTTCGGTATGATCCGCGAGTATGCGAAAATTCATGGAAGACGTCACAAGATACTGCTGGATGCACATACCCATGGGGTAAATATCCGTGGAAAATTGCTGTTTGATTATCATGCAATGCCATTTACCCGTATGCCGCTTCTGGAAGTGCCGGGAGAAGAGCTGGTACTGGTGCGCGAGGGCTACAGCGAAGGTGGAGAGAATCCAAATGGATGGTCCGCGAAAACTATGCCATACCTGATGGAATACGACAACTGGGGCGGACTGGTCGTTGATGACCGGGAAAATATACCGAGAGAAGAACTGGCCTGGAGAGACTGGTGGGGATACGACCAGATCGCCTGGTTTGCCAACCAGCCGGAGGAAGGCCGGAATCATTTTCTGGAATATACCTACAAGTGGACTGAAATCAACAATCCAAATGCATATTTCGAACTGCCGTTCCGCCGGATGATCCACAACGCGGAAGTGTCCATGAAGCGCGCGGATAACGGTCAGATGGATGCACAGGATTTCTATCAGATCAACACGAAGAGCGCATCCTGCCCGATGGGATTCGATCAGGAAGAGACTGCAAAACGCCTATGGGCGACCGGCCACACGCTGCGGGAGAAAGCAGCCAATCCGGAGATGCTGATCCGCTATGGAGCGGAAAATGTCTGTGATGAAGAAACCGGAATGAAACTCCCGGAAAAAATTGTTGTTTACGGAAGTTTTCAGTCTCATGTGGGAGCGGTAAAGAATGACTCCAACAGTGAGCTGACCAGAATGTATTATATTGGTGATAATACGTATACCTTATCGGTGGTCATTCCGTTTGCGGGAACCTACGATTATTCTATTTCTACGTATGGAACGTTGTCTGCCACCTATCAGGCAGATGGCTATCCGAGGAGCGGTTCGTCGAATAAGGCATATTTCACTACCCGGAAAGATAACACCGTGGTACGGTTCCGCTATCAGTTCATCAGTAACAAGGTGACAATAGAGATGTTTGAATAAAAACGAAACAGATGACAGATGAAACAGTATCTGTCATCTGTTTTTTTTGTTACGGGAAATTGCTTTTCTGTAACGTAAGAAACGCTCCACGAGGATGCGCACTGCGGCGTACAAGGCAGATGTCGCAAGCAATCTACGTTTCACTCCGGCCGTTGCTAAACAAGCGCCACTGGCGCGAGAATGTGCATTGGCAGGGGACAAAGCTTTCGAAAAGAGTTTTGTCTCACTTACAGGAAAGTACTTTCTGACAAGATGCAATATATAAATATGCAAAACGACAAATATAGACAAAGTGATACAAAAATGCACAATAAAACAAGAAAAAATTGTATAAAATTAATAAAAACTATTGAAAAATGTAAGAAAGTTGTGTATTATGAAGCCATAAACAAAGAGGAAACAGGAAGAGGAACTATGAATAACGAAGGAGGTGGTATCGTGGATAGGAGGGACCATGATCGATGCCGGGAGCTTTACGTAAAATATAGGCAGTTTATGTATTGGTACGTGAAAAAACATTTTCCGGATTTGCCAGAAGAAGACATTCGTGATATCCTACAGGAGGTGTGGACATCATTATTGAATGCAATCGACAAATTATATGATAAAGGCGATGAGGGTCAGTTTGCCTGGCTGATCAGGGTGACTCAGACCAAGGTAATTGATTACTACCGTTCCAGGAAAAGAACAGAAGAACTGGGAGAAAAGATCGGTCTTGCTTTACGGGAACAACAGGAAGTCGGTTCTGTGCAGGACATAGTGATCGCAAGAATGATTGCAATGGAACTGGTAGAAGGACTGACAGAGGAAGAGCGGAGAATTCTGGCAATCGAATATTTTTCTGATACGACCGGGGAAGTCTCGAACGCTTTCAAATGCAGACGAAGCCGGCTGCGCAGAAAGATCGAAGAAAGTCTTGGGATATTCAGGAAGAAACGTCGGTAATCTATCAGCACCATGTATTCGGATGATGTTATTCACTTCACCGTGAGACGCTCTCGCCAGAGACCGGAGAAAGGATATTCGATGAAGAAAAGAGATAAAATATATGACAGTCCGGAATACAAGCAAATCAAAGAACATCTTCCTGAAATTTTGAAAGAACTGGAACGCGACAAAGGGCTGTCCCAATATCAGATACCGGAAGAATGGAATGGAGACTTCGAACGCATCTACCAAAAAGAATGCCGAAAAGAACACATAAAAAGACGAATTCTCGCAGGAGCATGTGCAGCCGTGATTCTTACAATCAGTGCAGTACATATAGGAACGCATCTGGAGTTTACATCGGTGGCGCAGGCGGATGATATTGGGAAAACAAAGGAAAATGGGTTTGAGGATGGTGAATACCAGTACTCATTATATGGTAATGTAGTTGAAAACGAAAGTGACGCAATGACGGAGGACGAAGACGAGGTCTATTTTAATAGCGATACCTTATTTGATTTAAACAAGGAATTAAAGGAAACTATAAAATGTCCGTTTTTTATTTTAAATGGTGTACCAGACGGGTATACATTGACTGAGGCGGTATACGGTAAATTACATAGAAATATTAGCTATCGAATACAATGGGAGAATCAATATATTTATGTGAGTCAGCAAATGCAAGTAGATGACGTTGGCAATGGATCAGTTAATGAAGAAATTGTGGTAAATACGGTATACAATGATAATTTAAAAGAAAAAATAGACATTTATGATAGTCCACAGGATAATGCATTCAATTGTATAATTGTTAAAGATAAAATGGTTCTTTCAATAGTATCTAATTTAGACCTGGAGGCGTTTTTAGACATTGTTCAAGAGATTAATTATGAATGATAGGTGGAAAAGATGAAAAAAGTCGTAATAATGTTCTTAGTATGTGCCATGATGATGTGTCAGGCAATTAATGTATTTGCAAATGATGATTTAGAACAATATGAAATGGTTGAGTGTGAGTTGGAAACAGTGCCTATGCAAAACGAAAGTGATGTGGCACCGGTGACAGTATATCTAGCCAATATATACACATCCATTGTCAAAGTGAGTTCTAGTCAAGTAAGTATACGAGCAGATGCCGTTTGTGGAGAAAAAGTTAAAAAACTCACTGTTATCTACATTCTACAAAAATGGAATGGAAGTAAGTGGGTAAATATTGCTTCAAAATCGGTAACAACATACGATGTAAGCAGTGCCCATAAAAGTTATACAATATCTGGATTAGGAACTGGAAGATATCGTTGTAAAGCTAGTGCAATGGCTACTGGTTATAGCGGTTATTCAGAAACACTAGCTGGATATAGTGCTAGTATCATATTATAACATTCGGTAAAATCCCCTTCCATCAGAATTCATCGATCTGATGAGAAGGTGGTTTTATACCCTTACTCTCCAACAATTTATCTTCCAAAAAGTAAGGGTTTCAGTCATTGCAGAGGAACAAGAGGCAACCGCATCCGCCGAAGTTCCCTGTGATGGCTGTTTTTGACTTCATGTCCAGACAATACTTTGAATATAAAAATGTGGCGAAGAGATTCCCTCACGGGGCTTCGCCACATTTTTTAAGTTTCAGGAATGTCTGTAATTTCATCTGCCCGGTATTGATTAAAGATTCCGCGTACTGCCTGGTGCAGCTGTGGTTTGAGTTCTTCAAGACCTACCGGCTGCTGGTAGAGGATCGAATTGTAGCTGGTTCCACTGACCAGTTCGAGGATCATGTACATCATAAGCTCCGGAGAGTGGTAGGTATGATTGGCATTTTGAAGCATGCTATCATAGATAGTATGAATGGATGGAGTATCTTCGCTCGGTGTGAAGAACAGTGAGTTTTTGAAAAATCCCCAGCTCAGATGTTTGGATAAGAGGCGTACCAGATTCAGATTGTTTGCCAGCTGATCTAAAATATCATCCATAATAAAGATCACCTGATCTTCAAAATCCGTGATTTCTGTGTGCTTTTGCAATGCCAGATAAGAAGTCTGAAACACCTGGCTTGCCTTGTGGGCAATCAGGTGATTGCGGATATCGTATTTATCTTTGAAATAAAGGTAAAACGTTCCTTTTGCCACGCCTGCATTTTTAACAATATCTGCAATGGAAGTTTTATTGAATCCATTGTCTATAAAGAGAGAGAAAGCGGAATCCAGCAGGGATTCCCTTTTTTGCTGTTTGTTGTGATCGACTTTTCTCATACCGGGATCAGCCCCCTTCCTGTCGTTGTTTCCCATATTATAAGGAAATATCCACAAAAAAGTCAAATGAAAATTGGTCATTTTTATATTTTCGGAAAGTTGCATAAAATACAAAATGACTTTTGGTCAACTTTTCGCAAAATAAATATTGACCAAAAGTCATTTTTAAGGTATAACAATAAATGACCAAAGGTCAGTAAAACGACCGGCGGAAATATGATAAGAGAGGTTAAGGGAGGAATATGATATGGAGAAGCTGGGAAGGAAGATCGTCAGGTTTCGAATTCCGATATTTATCATCGGATTGTTGTTGCTGATTCCATCCGTCTTTGGATATATAAACACAAGAGTCAATTATGATGTACTTTATTATCTGCCGGATTCCATCGAGACGATGCAGGGTCAGGATATCCTGGTGGATGAGTTTGGAACGGGAGCCTATTCAATGTTTATCTGCGAGGGCATGGAAAACAAAGATGTGGCAAAGTTAAAAGAACAGATTGAAGATGTGGAACATGTCAGCAAGGTTGTCTGGTATGACAGTTTTGCGGATATCAGCATTCCGATGGAGATGTTGCCGGAGGACATCAGAGAGGCCTTTAATGCAGACGATTCCACGCTGATGTTTATTATTTTCGATACGACGACCTCTGCCGATGAGACTATGGATGCCATCGAAAACATCCGTGCACTGGCAGGCAAACAGTGCTTCTTAAGCGGTATGTCAGCCATCGTCACCGACACCAAGAACCTGGCAGAATCCGAGGTTGCAATCTACGTCCTGATCGCAGTCGTTCTCTCCTGTATCGTTCTGGCACTGACCATGGAATCGTATCTGATCCCGGTATTTTTCCTGTTAAGCATCGGCATGGCGATCCTGTATAACATGGGAACTAATATTTTCATGGGCCAGATCTCCTACATTACAAAAGCACTGAGTGCAGTCCTTCAGCTGGGTGTTACGATGGACTACTCGATCTTCCTGTGGCACAGCTATCAGGAACAGAGAGAAAAAGGCGAAGAGGATCACAAAGAGGCAATGGCAAAGGCTATTGCGGCAACGATCAAATCCGTAGTCGGAAGCTCGATTACAACGATTGCCGGATTTATCGCCCTGTGTTTCATGAGTTTTACCCTGGGTCTTGACCTTGGTATCGTTATGACAAAAGGCGTTGTATTTGGTGTGATCTGCTGTGTTACCGTACTTCCGTCCATGATCATGATTTTCGACAATGCACTGGAGAAAACAAAACATCGTCAGCTGATCCCGGATTTTCCGAAGATTTCTGATTTTGTGGTAAAACACCATGTGATCTTCGCAATCTTATTTGTGGTATTGTTTATCCCGTTTGCTTATTTCCAGGCACATGCAAGTGTGTACTACAACCTGGATGCCAGCCTTCCGGATACTCTCCCAAGTGTCCAGGCAAATACAAAACTGTCGGAAGAATACGACATGGGTGCGGCACATATGATCTTGCTGGATAAGGATCTGGATGCCAAACAGAAATACAACATGATTGCCGATATCGAAAAGGTAGACGGTGTAAAACAGGTACTTGGTCTGGAAAGTATCATCGGACCGGCATTTCCGGAGAGTATGATCCCGGAGGATGTGAAAGAAATCCTGGAGAGTGATAACTACGAACTGATGCTGATCATGAACGAATATGCGGTAGCATCCGATGAGGTCAACAGTCAGCTGAGTGAGATCAACACGATCCTGAAACAGTACGATCCGACCGGTATGCTGGTAGGTGAAGCACCGTGTACGAAAGATCTGATCGAGATCACCGACCACGACTTTGCAGTGGTCAGTGCGGTATCGATCCTGGCAGTATTCTTTATCATTTTCTTCGTATTTAAATCGATCTCTCTTCCGGTGATCCTGGTTATGGTCATCGAGGGTGCGATCTTTATCAATATGGGTATCCCGTTCCTGACGGGAACAAAACTTCCGTTCATCGCTTCCATCGTTATCGGAACGATCCAGCTGGGTGCGACCGTAGACTATGCGATCCTGATCACCAGCCGTTACGAGAAAGAGCGCGGAGAAGGTAAAAGCAAGAAAGATGCGATCCAGATCGCTCACAAAACCAGCATTCGACCGGTTATGGTATCGGCGTTCAGCTTCTTCGCCGCTACCTTCGGTGTTGGTATGTATTCTCAGATTGATATGATCAGCTCTCTGTGTCTGCTGATGGCAAGAGGCGCGCTGATCAGTATGTGTGCAGTATTATTATTCCTGCCGGCTATGTTCTGGCTGTTTGATGGAATTATTTGCAAAACCAGTCTGAATTTCAGACGGAAACATTAGGAGGAGATCGTTATGAAGAGAAAATATGTACAGGCAATGATGACAGGTATGACAGCAATGCTGGCAGTAACCGTTCCGGTAACGACTGTTGCCGCAGCGACTCCGGAAAAAGAACAGACCGTCTATGTCAATGCCGACCAGAATGGAAATGTAGAAAAAGTGATCGTCAGTAACTGGCTGAAGAATACAGACAAAGAAAGCACGCTCGAGGACAACAGCGAACTGAACGATATCACCAATGTAAAGGGTGAGGAAAGCTATACCCAGGGAAGCAATGGCAAACTGGTATGGGCCGCAGACGGCAATGACATCTATTATCAGGGAGAAACCAGCAAAGAACTTCCGGTATCGGTAAAAATGACATACTTTCTGGACGGCAGGGAAATCAGTGCTGCAGATCTGGCAGGAAAGAGCGGAAAAGTAAAGATCCGTATCGATTATACCAACAATTCTTCCCAAAACGCGAAGATCAACGGAAAGAAAGAGACAATTTACACACCTTTTATGATGGCAACCGGAATGATCCTTCCGACTGATACTTTTACGAATGTAGAAGTAACCAACGGTAAAGTGATCTCCGATGGAAATAATAACATCGTCCTGGGAATCAGTTTTCCGGGACTGTATGACAGCCTGAAACTGGGTGATCTGGATTCCTTCAAGGACAAAGAAAGCCCGGACTATGTGGAAATCACTGCAGATGTGGAAGATTTCTCCCTGGCACTGACCGCTACGGTAGCAACCACCGGTACCTTAAAGGAACTGGGACTGAGCGATATCGATGATCTGGATGACTTGCAGGACAGCCTTGATAAACTGACCGAATCTTCCACCGCACTGGTAGAAGGAAGCCGCGCACTGCAGGAAGGCATCCAGGAACTGGACAGCTCCGCAGATACCCTTGTGGATGGTCTGAACAGCGCAGATGACGGTGCGGGACAGTTAAAAGACGGTATTGATACCATGAACAACAGCAAAGGAACTCTGATCTCCGGTATCGATAAACTGGTAGCAGGTATGGAAAGTCTGGGAAGCGGTGCAGGAAGTTTACAGAGTGGTGTAAAATCCTACACCGACGGAACCGAGCAGCTGAACGCCGGTATCGCACAGGTCAACAGCGGTGCGAAACAGTTAAATGCAGGAATCAGCCGGTTAAATGAGAAGAAAGCAACGCTTACCGCAGGTGTTGCACAGCTTTCCGAGGGCGGAAAACAGTTGGAGAGCGGAGCAGCCAGTCTGCAGTCCGGTCTGGTGGCTTACACCGGCGGAGCAGAGCAGCTGGGTGCAGGAATCCATACATTATATGATACGATGGAAGACAAACTTGGCAATGTCGGAGAACTTCCGAGTGCGGTAAGCGGACTCATGGACGGATGCAATAAACTGAGCGCAGGAGCAGCAGCACTGCAGGCAGGAGCAGATCAGGCAGCAGCCAGTGCTTCGAAACTGAACGATGCCGTGACAGCACTCAGCAGAGCAGTGACCGGAACCAAAGCAGCCGTATCGGCAGCACAGAGCGCTGTATCAGCACCACAGGTTGTAACAGATGTGACAAAAGCAAGTGAAGCAGCCAGCGCAGAGGCAACGACAAAAGCAAAAGAGGCAGTGGCAGCAGAAAATGCAAAAGTAAATGAAGCAGCCAGCACACAGGCAACAGAAAAGCAGAGAGCCAATGTGGAAGCTGCTCTGAAAGCTGCAGGTGTGGATGAAGCCACAAGACAGGCAGTGTTAAATAATCTGGCAGGTATTCAGGTCAATGTGGGTGTACAGACCAGTCCGGAAGTCAGCGTCCAGGTGGATGCATCCAAGGTAAGCACCTCCATCAGCCAGGAGACAAAGACCACACTTGCAGGTGTTCAGGAGAACCTGAAGAAGTAGAATCCGGTCTTGCAGGTGTCAGTATGACAGAAACCGAAAAACAGATGCAGTCATTGAAAAACGGAGCAGACACCGTGGCAGCAGGAACCGCAAATCTTGCCAAGAGTGCGGCAGCACTTGGCGATGCCGTAGAACCGCTGACGACATTCTCAACGATGGCACAGACCATGCTGGGAGCTGTAAATCAGCTGAAGGAAGCCAGTGATACACTGACTGCCAATGATACCACGCTGAATACCGGGGCAGCAGCTCTGGCAGAGGGAACGAAATCTCTGAACAGCGGACTGACAACCCTGGCATCCGGTGCATCCGCCCTCAGTGACGGTGTCACACAGCTGGCACAGGGCTCCGCATCCCTGACTCAGGGAACCGAAACCCTGAAAAAAGGATCTGACACCCTGATCGCAAACAACAGTACCCTGAAAGACGGAACAGCAAAACTGGTAGCAGGAAGCAGTGCCTGATCGTCGGTGGCAGAGCTTTGCAGTCCGGTGGAAATACGTTAAGTGCAGGTATCCAGAAACTTGCAGACGGCGCCGCACAGCTGAAATCCGGAACCAAAAAACTGGCAGAGGGCGGCGTTCAGCTGAAAGAAGGAACCACGAAACTGGCAGACGGCTCCACAGAACTGGCAGACGGTATGGAAGAATTTGACGAAGAAGGAATCCAGAAGATTGCAGATCTGGCAGGAGACGATCTGACGGCACTGATGGATCGTCTGGATGCAGTGACAGAAGCTGACAAAGACTACACCGTATTCGATGGCTGGGAGAAAGATACAGATGGCAGCGTAAAATTCATTATCGAGACGGCTGCAATCAAGTAATTGCTTCAAAAAGTTGAGGAAAATATCTGCAAAAGATAAAGTCAGGACCGGAAGAGATTCCGGTTCTGATATTATCATAGAGAAACTGAGATTCGTGGGATAAATCAAAGAAAACCGGAAATCCTAGTTTTTAGCTAGTCTTTTCAAAAATTTAAAAGAATTTTTATTGATTTTGTGTCGCAAATATGTATAATTAGGGATAAAGAGAGTTGCTATGGGTGGCTGTCTTTGAGGGATACCATAAACCTGCATCCGCAGGTGGTTATCATATTATGAAAGAAAGAGGTTAATGTAAAATGGCAGAAATTAATTTAAGTAAGTATGGCATTACCGGAACTACAGAGGTTGTTTATAATCCTTCTTATGAAATGTTATTTGAAGAAGAAACAAAATCTACACTGGAAGGTTTTGAAAAAGGACAGGAAAGTGAACTGGGAGCAGTTAACGTTATGACTGGTGTTTACACCGGACGTTCTCCTAAAGACAAGTTCATCGTAATGGACGAAAACTCCAAAGATACTGTTTGGTGGACTTCTGACGAATATAAGAACGATAACCACCCTGCAACACAGGAAGCATGGAACTCTGTAAAAGAGCTGGCCCTGAAAGAACTGTCCAACAAGAGACTGTTCGTAGTAGATGCATTCTGTGGTGCAAACAAAGACACCCGTATGGCTATCCGTTTCATCGTAGAAGTAGCATGGCAGGCACATTTCGTAACTAACATGTTCATCAAACCTACAGAAGAAGAACTGAAAGACTTCGAACCGGATTTCATCGTATACAACGCTTCCAAAGCAAAAGTTGAAAATTACAAAGAGCTGGGTCTGAACTCTGAAACAGCTGTTATGTTCAACATCACAAGCCGTGAGCAGGTTATCGTAAATACATGGTACGGCGGAGAAATGAAAAAAGGTATGTTCTCTATGATGAACTACTACCTGCCGCTGAAAGGCATCGCTTCCATGCACTGCTCCGCAAACACAGACATGAACGGCGAAAACACAGCAATCTTCTTCGGTCTGTCCGGAACAGGTAAAACTACACTGTCTACAGACCCGAAACGTCTGCTGATCGGTGATGACGAGCACGGCTGGGATGACAACGGCGTATTCAACTTCGAAGGTGGATGCTACGCAAAAGTTATCAACCTGGATGCTGAATCTGAACCGGACATCTACAACGCAATCAAACGTAACGCACTGTTAGAGAACGTTACTCTGGATGAGAACGGAAAAATCGACTTCGCTGATAAGAGCGTAACAGAGAACACCCGTGTATCTTACCCGATCGATCATATTGAAAAAATCGTTCGCCCGATTTCCGCAGCTCCGGCAGCTAAGAACGTAATCTTCCTGTCCGCAGATGCATTCGGCGTACTGCCTCCAGTATCTATCCTGACAGAAGCTCAGACACAGTATTACTTCCTGTCTGGTTTCACAGCTAAACTGGCTGGTACAGAACGTGGAATTACAGAACCGACTCCTACTTTCTCCGCTTGCTTCGGCCAGGCATTCCTGGAACTGCATCCTACAAAATATGCAGAAGAGCTGGTTAAGAAAATGGAAAAGAGCGGTGCAAAAGCATACCTGGTTAACACAGGTTGGAATGGTACCGGAAAACGTATCTCCATCAAAGATACCCGTGGTATCATCGATGCTATCCTGAGCGGAGCTATCAAAACAGCTCCTACAAAGACTATTCCGTACTTCAACTTTGAAGTTCCGACAGAACTGCCGGGCGTAGACAGCGGAATCCTGGATCCTCGCGATACTTACGCAGATGCAGCTCAGTGGGAAGAGAAAGCGAAAGACCTGGCTGACAGATTCATCAAGAACTTCGCTAAATACGAAGGAAATGAAGCTGGTAAAGCTCTGGTAGCAGCTGGTCCTCAGAAATAATTAAAAAATATAAAGTGTTCAAACGATAAAAGAACTGCCGCTATCCGAAGCGATTCGGATGCGGCAGTTCTTGCATATTCGTAAAAGCTGAGAATAATATAGTGGTTTGCCAGAAAATAAGCGGCAGGATACCGGGCTTTTAATATGTATATCCTGTCGCTTATTTTATCTCGTTATGGTTGCATAAGAATTTAACATAATATATAGCAAGAATTCTCCTTCCTCTACAGGTGGGAGATGAATTGCAAAAAAATGAAAAAAAGAACACTTGTTCTATGATAAAATCCATGGTATTATAGAATCAGTTGATAAGATAATTATTCAAAAAAAGGACTGGCTTTATGGAAAATATGGATCACAATGCACATTCAGTGTACTTGATGTATTATCATCTGATCATGGCGGTGAAATATCGAAGAAAAGTTATCAATGATCCAATTTCAGAAAGAGCAAAGGAAATATGGGAATATATTGCCCCACGGTATGGAATTGTTCTGGAAGAATGGAATCATGATATTGACCATGTGCATGTAATGTTTCGTGCACAGCCTAAAACAGAACTCAGTAAATTTATCAATGCATATAAAAGTGCCAGCAGCAGGCTGCTGAAAAAAGAGTATCCGGAAATCCGGGAAAAACTTTGGAAGGAAGCATTCTGGAGCCAGAGATTCTGCCTTTTGACGGCAGGAGGGGCACCGGTAGAAGTAATCCGTCAATATATCGAAACTCAGGGAGAGAAAAAGCATTGAACATAGCATACCGTTTCCGGATCTATCCAACAGAAGAACAGAAGATACTCCTTGGAAAAACATTTGGCTGCTGTCGTTTTCTGTACAACCAGATGCTTAATGATAAGATCCAGGAGTATAAAAAAACAAAGAAGATGTTAAAAAATACTCCAGCCATGTATAAAAAAGAGTATCCGTTTCTGAAAGAAATAGATTCGCTGGCTCTGGCAAATGTCCAGCTTCATCTGGAGAAAGCATATAAAAACTTTTTCCGTGATCCGAAGGTTGGATTTCCACGTTTCAAGTCAAAACATCACTCCAAGAACAGCTATACAACCAATGTGGTCAACGGAAATATTCTGGTAGAAGGTAGCCGGATCCGGCTACCAAAAGTAAAATGGATCACCATGAAAAAACACAGGGAGCCTGCAGAAAACTGCCGCCTGAAATCAGTGACAGTCCGTATGGAGCCATCCGGAAAGTATTTTGCAAGTCTGCTGTATGAAGGATACAGTTGCGAAAACCAAGCAGCAGATAAGGATTACAGTAATGCCAAAATACTGGGGATTGATTATGCGATGCAGGGGATGGCAGTGTTTTCAGAAGAGATTGAGATGGAAGAAGCAGGATTCTTCAGAAAAATGAGAAAAGGCTGGCAAGGGAGCAGCGTAAACTGTCGAGATGTGTAAAAGGAAGCCACAATTATGTGCGGCAGAAAAAGAAAGTTGCCAGGTGTCATGAAAAAATACGCAATCAGAGAAGAGATTATCTGCATAAACTGAGCCGCAGGATCACAGAACGGTACGATATAGTTGCGGTGGAGGGTATTGATATGAAAGCGATGAGCCGGTGCCTGCATTTTGGGAAAAGTGTACAGGATAATGGATACGGGATGTTCCGGAATATGCTGGACTATAAGCTTGCCTGGAAAGGAAAAGAATTAGTAAAGGTAAACCGTTTTTTCCCTTCAAGCAAAAAATGCAGTAAATGCGGAAAGATAAAAAAAGAGCTGAAACTATCCGAAAGAGTTTACCGCTGTACGTGTGGGAATGAAATGGACAGAGATCGAAATGCAGCAATCAACATCCGTGAAGAGGCAAGAAGGATGCTGGTGGCATAAACTGTCCGTATCCGGACAATAAGAAAGAAAATACGCCCGTGTCCGGGCAAAAATCGCGGGGCACGCAGGATAGCTTGTAGATACTTGGCTCAGTAGAGCCATTGAGCAAGAAGCCCCCACTTCAAAATCTATGATTTAAGTGGTGGGAGCATGTCACGACCGCAGATATTTGATACAGGAAAGCGCGGCCTTCGCTCCTTCACCGACTGCCACGGAAACCTGCAGGATCCCGCCGATACAGTCGCCTGCAGCAAAAACGCCCGGGAGTCCGGTATCCATCTGTTCATTGACAATGATCCGTTCATCTTCGAGCCGGATACCAAGTTTCCGTGCAAGATCGCTTCCCTTTGCAGTGCCGAGCGCCATGAAAAGGCATGCCGGGTGAATCTGCGTGCCGTCTTCCAGACAGACAGCCTCCAGTGCATCTATGCCGACAAGTTCCAGAACCGGTGTTTGAATGATCGTAACTTCCGGTGGGAAGTCAACGGAAGGTTCCAGCCCGTTGGTCAGAAGCGTGACGGAGTGACGATCGGGAGAAGTTCCTGGACTTCATGAAGGGCGTATTCGCCATTTCCAAGGACGGCGACAGATTCACCGCGGTAGAGAAAAGCATCACAGACGGCACAGTAGCTGACACCATGTCCTTCGAGCTGCGCGAGATTCTTAATTTTCATGGTTTTTCTGGAAGTACCGGTGGTGAGAATGATGGCGCGGGCTTCGATCTGTGTGGAGGCGGTAGAAATCAGATAGTTTCTGTTCCAGCTGATCCCCACAACCTCATCCTGTAAAAGAGTACCGCCAAGACGCTGTACCTGTGTTCTTCCATTTTCAATCAGTTCATGGCCGGAGAGGGGACGCTCCAGTCCAAAATAATTTTCGATTTTTTCTGCTTTTTCCAGAGCACCGTTGTCTTTTCCGATGACAGTAGTGGAAAATCCACCCCGGAGCATATAAAGAGCGGCGGACAGCCAGCCGGTCCACTGCCGATGATAACTACATCCTGCATAAAGATCGCCTCCTTGTATGTTTAGTATAAGTATAGTCAAAAACAGAGGAAAAAGCAAAGAAATCATCTGTGACATGGTCACATAGAAATGCAGTTACTTCTCACTGATCATATCCCGTGGGGTATTATTGTGAGCGAAGATCACAGAAAACCCTAGAGCGTGTCTGAAAAATCATTTCCGCAATCTGCAAGCCCCACTTTGCGGTATATTTTGCCCTCATTCGGTTGCCGTAGCCCGCTACGCCGCCTCATTCGGATAAAATCTCCCACAAACTGGGACTCGCAGCTCACGAAAAGCCTTTTTCAAACACGCTCTAGAGATACCGCGCGAATTTGTGCAATCAGCAAGAATTCTGTGCATCGCGAAACGAACAGTAATCTTGCAACTTTCCCGATTTCGTACTATGATGGTGCAGAGAGAAAGTGCAGCGTAACTGTAAAGATACTCAGCAGTTATCATGTCAGAACAGAGACAGAAAGAGGACATACATATGAGAACAGAACGTTTATTTTATAAAGATTCTCACCAGACCACCTGCCAGGCAAAAGTGCTTGCGTGCAGAGAGGTGAAGAAAGGATATGAGATCCTTCTGGATCAGACCGTATTTTATCCGGAAGGGGGCGGACAGCCCTGTGATCTTGGAACCGTGAATCAGGTAGAAGTTATGGATGTACAGGAAAAGGACGGAGAAATCTGGCATCGGACGCGGGAAGCGATCCAGGAGGGGACAGAAGTGACCTGCAGGATCGACTGGGAGCGCAGATTTGACCTGATGCAGCAACACTCCGGCGAACATCTGATCAGCGGACTGATCCATGAAAAATACGGTTATAACAACGTAGGATTTCACATGGGAAGCGAGACGATCACGCTGGATGTGGACGGCGAAGTGCCGGAAGAGGTGCTGAAAGAGATCGAGGCGAAGGCAAATCAGTATGTATGGGAGAATCATCCGATTGAGATCACTCATCCGTCGGAGGAAGAACTGAAAACGCTGCCTTACAGAAGTAAGAAAGAACTGACCGGTGATGTGCGGATCGTAACCTGGCCGGGGATGGATATCTGTGCCTGCTGTGGTGTTCATGTAGACTTTTCCGGTGAGATCGGACAGATCACTCTGGTATCCGCACAGAAATTTAAAGGTGGTATGCGTATCGAGATGCTCTGCGGCAGACGGGCACTGGAATACACCAATCAGTTAAAAGAACAGAATCGCAGGATCTCCCAGCTGCTGTCCGCAAAATGGAATGACACTGCAGATACAGTGGAAAAATTACAGAAAGAATATCAGCAGTTAAAATTCCGTATGGTAGGAATGGAACTGAAAAAAATCGAGACGATCGCAGCGCAGACAGCAGGATGCGGCGATCAGCTGTTGTTCGAGGAAGATATGTCACCGGACAGCGTAAGAAAGCTGGCTTCTGATGTGATGGAAAGCTGTGGCGGTCGCTGCGCGGTGTTCAACGGCAACGATGAGAACGGCTATCGTTATATTATCGGAGAAAAAGACGGAGATCTTCGTGAATTTGTAAAAGAGATGAACCGGAAATTACAGGGACGGGGTGGCGGAAAACCGTTTTTCGTACAGGGTTCCGTACAGGCATCCAGAAAGGAAATCGAAACATTTTTTGCTTCGTAAGGTAGCGTATGGCGAAGATACACGGATTTAACAAACTGACGTTGCTGGATTACCCGGGACGGCTGGCAGCCACCATTTTTCTCGGTTCCTGTAATTTCCGGTGTCCGTTCTGTCACAATGCCGGTCTGGTGCTGGCACCGGAGAGTGAGCCGCTGATCGAGACGGAGGAAGTTCTGAAAGTGCTCAGAAAGAGAAAAGGAATCCTGGACGGTGTCTGTGTGACCGGAGGGGAACCGACGCTGGATCCGGGACTGACCGGACTGCTGGCACAGATCAAAGAACTGGGGTATCCGGTCAAATTGGATACGAACGGAACCCGCCCGGCACTGGTGAGGGAACTGGTTGACGCTGGCTGGTGGATTATGTAGCGATGGATATCAAAAACAGTCAGGAAAAATATGCAGAGACCGCCGGGATCCGCCATCCGGATCTGGAAAGCATCACCCATATGGTGGAATATCTGAAATCGGGTGTGGTGGATTATGAATTCCGCACCACAGTCGTGAAGGAGCTTCACAAACGGGAAGATATCGAAGCCATAGGGCAGTGGCTTTCCGGGAGCCGGCGGTATTTTCTACAGAACTATAAAGAGTCGGAGCAGGTGATTCGTCCGGTATTCACGTCTTACTCGCGCGAGCAGCTGGAGAATTTTCAGCAGATTCTTCGGAAAACGATTCCACAGGTTGAGATTCGGGGGATATAGGATCGGGATTTTGCGGTTCGGTGTGGATCGTCCGGTACCAGTAGCCGAAATGTCCGGGCTGTGCAGCTTTTGCCCGGGCGGACTTAAAGTAGGGGAAACCGAACAGATTGGCGAGCAGCCGTTCCCGCTCCTCATAGATGCCGGGGACAGCCAGAATGTAGCAGATGGTGTCCTCATGTTCCATCTTTCCGAGAAGAAAATGCTGGAAGGCGTGGCTGCCATAGAGAAAAAACTGGTTGTTGCCACAGGAAACTCCGAAAGAGCCAAGAAGAGAAAGATCTTTCGGGGATAATTGCAGGCAGTTGTGGATTTCTTCATCGAAAAACGGTGTAACATGTGGATAACTTTCGGTCAGCCGTTTCCAGGAAAATGAGGGAGTCTGTGTACGGGCAGGCGCGGTGCCGGAAGAACGGAAGGAGTCCGATGCGGGCTCTGGATCCGGGTGTGTGCTGACAGTGTTTGTCTCCGGGGATTCCGGCTGTTCCAGCGAGGCTGCCCGAAGAATCGGCGCGGATTCCGGCAAAAGGAGATCTTCCGGTGAAATCTTACAGTCACTCCAGCAGGTGGCGTAACGTTGTCCGGTTTCGCAGACAACGATGAGACCGTCGATATCATCAAGATTCCAGCTGGTGTTGCAGATACTGGTGTCTGCAATCCGGAACTGACCGTATACATTGCCCTGTTTCCAGGAAGGATTGCCGAGAAACAGACCGTGCAGTGCGCCGGGACGGGCGACAAATGCGTAGGCGCGGAAGACAGGGATAAACGGGCAGGCGGGAAGAGTCATATGAAGTTCCAGACAGCACTGGTGATTTCGGACCTCGACACGGACAAATCCGCGGTTTTTTCCCTTTTTCCGGTTATCGTATTCGTAAAGATAAGAAACAAAACGTTTGTATGCAGACAAAATGGACACTTCCTTTTTGGAGTATTCTATGGTAGCATATGCAAAGAAGAAACAAGATATGATGACAGGAAAGCGGAAGAATGATGGATGAGAAGAAAATGGATGAACGGTTTATGCGGGAGGCGATCCGGCAGGCACGAAAAGCAGGTGCACTGATGGAAGTGCCGATCGGGTGTGTGATCGTTTACGAAGGAAAGATTATTGCAAGAGGATACAACCGGAGAAATACAGATAAAAATACGATCTCCCATGCGGAACTGAATGCGATCCGAAAAGCGAGTAAAAAGCTGGGCGACTGGCGGCTGGAAGGGTGTACGATGTACATCACTCTGGAACCGTGTCAGATGTGCGCCGGAGCTATCGTCCAGGCGAGAGTGAGCCGGGTGGTGATCGGAAGCATGAACCCGAAAGCGGGATGCGCCGGATCGATCCTGAACCTTCTGGAGATGGAACAGTTCAATCATCAGGTAGAAGTTACCCGTGGCGTTTTACAGGAAGAGTGCTCCCAGATGCTCAGTGGATTCTTCAAAGAACTGCGTGAAATCAAGAAGCGGCAAAAACGGGTATTGACGGAAGAAAAACAAGGAAGTATAATGAATAGCGAATCTGCTGATTCGTAACACCATGGAGATGTACCCAAGTGGCTGAAGGTCCGCACTCGAAATGCGGTAGGTCGGGCAACCGGCGCGAGAGTTCAAATCTCTCCATCTCCGTAACCAATGCAACAGAAGAAGGCTGCGAAGTTTATTTGGAAAAAAATATACTTCGCAGCTTTTTACGTTGCAGTGCATATCAATAATGGTCCGGTGGACTGATTATAACGACAAATACAAGCGTCTTGGAAAAACCTCCCGTCAGACACCCACCCCTTACAAAAATAGCCAACACCCAGCCCGGAGGGAGATACATAAGGGAAGGGACAGCAGTGCGCAGAGCGATTTTTAAGCTATGTGCTAACTCCGACTATGATTCACGAGTGCCAGCTGGCACTCGCGAAAAGTCTACGTAAGCACAGGATCTTAAAACTCGCTCTAACCGCGCACAAAATGCTGTCCCTTCCCTTATGTATCTCCCTCCGGGCGTCCCCCTTCAGGCTATTTTTCCCAATTTAAAAGCGCACCGCCCTTCGAACTTCCTCCACAGACGTTACTTCTGCAGTTAACTCGGCCCAGGCACCTTACGG
>ENA-OQIO01000178-OQIO01000178.1-human-gut-metagenome-genome-assembly--contig:-NODE-178-length-32362-cov-8.055095_pt1 | contig 32362 bp, 40 predicted proteins | sample MGYA00242573_ERZ504737 | MGnify/ENA primary metagenome ERZ504737 (study PRJEB26092, sample SAMD00036203) | human gut metagenome | host: Homo sapiens | study: EMG produced TPA metagenomics assembly of...
GTTTGTTCTGGAGCAGGTGTTACAGTTCTGTTCAGGTGCTGGAGTTTCAGTTTGTTCTGGAGCAGGTGTTACAGTCTGTTCAGGAGCTGGAGTCTCAGTTTGTTCTGGAGCAGGTGTTACAGTTTGCTCAGGTGCTGGAGTCTCAGTTTGTTCTGGAGCTGGTGTTACAGTCTGTTCAGGAGCTGGTGTCTCAGTCTGTTCTGGAGCAGGTGTTTCTGCTGGAGTTTCAGTTGTATCTGTTGCTTCAGTTGTAGTTACTGGAGTTTCAACTACTTCTTCGGCTTTCTGTTCTGCTTCTTCTTTTACAGCTTCTTGACTAGCTGTTGCTACTGTTTCTTTCACTTCCCCTGTAATGTTACTTGAAACGCTAGCTGTTGTTGCTTCTTCAGTCTTTGAAGAATTTACTGTTCCATCTTCTGAGAAATAGTAAGATTTTCCTTCGATTTCTTGCCATCCTTTTGCTACAGTTTTATCTTCATTGACATAGCGATCACCATGCCATCCTGGTTCTTCCTTAGCTGCAACTACTGTTGCCACAACAGGGAAAGCAGATGCTACACATAAAATCGCTGCAACTTTTTTACCATTATTTTCTACAAAGTTCATTTTATTCTACCCCCTATTTAAAATAGTTCATGACTAGTTTACCACGAAACCACATCACAAACAACCCTAAAATTATTTTTGGTTAGAAATAACTAAAAATAAAAGGCCTCAAAGAGGCCTAGATAATCATCAATTATTTTGTTTTTTCAATGATTTCTGTGAAGCTATCTTCTTTCAAACTAGCACCACCAATTAATGCACCATCGATATCTGGTTGAGCCATATATTCAACGATGTTGTTAGGTTTAACACTTCCACCATATTGGATACGTACTTTTTCAGCAGCTTCTTCACCATACATAACCTTAACTTGGTCACGTACGATCTTACAGCAGTTTTCAGCAATTTCAACTGAAGCAGATTTTCCAGTTCCGATAGCCCAGATTGGCTCGTAAGCAATTACCATTTCACCAACACATTTTGGACATAAGTCAGCTAAAGAACCAGCTAATTCTTCACGAATTACTTTTTCTGAATTTCCAGCATCGTAATCAGCTTCTGTTTCACCAACACATAAGATTGGAGTGATTCCAGCTTTAATCAAACGTTTTGCTTTTTTGTTTACTGTTTCATCCGTATCACCGAACATTTCACGACGTTCTGAGTGACCGATAATGCAGTATTTAACTCCCATTTCTTCTAACATAGGAACACTAACTTCACCAGTGAAAGCTCCACTATCTTCAAAGTGGCAGTTTTCAGCAGCTACAACTAAGTTTTTAGCGTGATCCAATGCAGTTCTTAAATCAGTAAATGGACATCCAATTCCATAAGTAGCATTTTCGCTAGCAGCAACACCATCAACAGCTTCGAAGAAAGCTTTTGTTTCAGCGTTGTTTTTGTTCATTTTCCAGTTTCCAACGATAATAGGTTTTCTCATCTTAAGTACATCTCCTTATTACTTTTCGCTGATAATAGCGATACCAGGTAATGTTTTACCTTCCATATATTCCAAACTAGCTCCACCACCAGTTGAAACGTGAGAGAATTTGTCTGCATATCCTAATTGTTTTGCAGCAGCAGCAGAGTCTCCACCACCGATTACTGTAATAGCTTCTGGTAATTCAGAGATAGCTTTACATACTTCTTCAGTACCTTTAGCAAATTTAGGCATTTCGAATACACCCATAGGTCCATTCCATACTACAGTTTTAGCACCAGCTAAAGTTTTTCTGAACAATTCAACAGATTTAGGACCAATATCTAATCCCATCCATCCATCAGGAATTTGTCCAGCATCAGCAACAGAAGTGTTAGCATCTTCACTGAATGCATCAGCGATTACGTTATCTACAGGAAGAACTAATTTGTCTCCAGCTTTTTCTAAATATTCTTTTGCTAAATCCAATTTGTCATCTTCAACTAATGAAGTACCGATTGAACCACCAACAGCTTTAGAGAATGTATAAGCCATTCCACCACCGATGATAACTTTGTCAGCTTTTTTCAATAAGTTGTCAACAACATCGATCTTACTAGATACTTTAGATCCACCAATGATAGCTACAAATGGGTGAGCTGGTTCATCAACAGCTTTTCCTAACATTGTAACTTCTTTTTCAACTAAGAATCCTAATCCATTTTCTTTAATGTTTGTAGGGATACCTACAGTAGAAGCGTGAGCACGGTGAACAGATCCGAATGCATCTTCAACGAATACTTCACCTAAGCTAGCCCAATATGCACCTAATTCAGGATCGTTTTTACTTTCGCCTTTTTCGTAACGAGTATTTTGCATTAATACGATTTCACCATCAGCTAATGCATTTACAGCGTTTTCTAATTCTTCACCACGAGTTACTGGGCAGAAAGTTACTTTTACATCTGGTAACAATTCTTGTAAACGTACGGCTACGCATTCCAAGTTGTTTTTAGCTTTGTCTTCTTCAGTCTTAACTTTTCCTAAGTGAGACATCAAAATAACTTTAGCTTTGTTTTCTACTAAATATTTAATTGTAGGTAAAGCCATTACGATACGGTTATCATCTGTGATAACACCATCTTTTCTTGGCACGTTAAAATCACAACGTACGATGACCTTTTTTCCAGCTACATCAAGGTCTTTAACAGTTCTCTTTGTCATGTATATTCCTCCTACTGTCATTTTTTTGCACATCCATTATATCACTACATAAATTGATTGACTAGTTTTTCACAAGTAAAATCTTTCACAAAAAGCGCTTACATCACTTACTTGTGGTAATTACGACCATTATTGATCATAAAACCACGATAAATCTGTTCCAACATCAAGACACGGGTCATTAAATGAGTAAAAGTTAGATCCGATAATTTCCAACGATAATTCGCTCTAGAAACTAATTTTTCACTTGGTCCTAGACTTCCCGCAATCACAAAAACAATATTTGAATACTTCATTTGCCACATATCCAAATTCTTCGCAAACGTCTCAGAATCAATCATCTTGCCATGAAGATCAAGCAATACCACAAAATCTTGATCCGACAATTTTTCTAGAACACGATTTCCCTCTTTTTCTTTCACCAATAAAACTTCAGCTTCTCTAGAAATATGCTCATTTGCTTCATCCTTGACTTCGATTTCGCTAAACTTACAAAAAGCCGACAATCGCTTCATATATTCTTTCTCTAAAGACTGTAACGCCTTATCTTTATTCTTTCCAATCGCAATTAATTTAATCACAATATCCCTCCAAACAAATACATTATCCTAAAAACATAAATGATTTTCAAATTTCATTTTCTTTAATATCTTCCACAAAATAATCATAGCGATCAAAGAATAATTTCATTGTTTGATAGCTAGACGTCGATTTATAATCCACCTCTTCCACTTTATCCTCATCAAACGATAAGATTTGTGCATCCGGAAACCCCAATAAAATAGGTGAGTGTGTCGCAATGATAAATTGACAATTCTGTTTCACACACAATTGAATCAAATAGAGTAATGCCAATTGATTTTGACAAGATAAAGCTGCTTCTGGTTCATCCAACAAGTAAAGTCCATTTTTATTTGTTTGTTTCATCAATACAGAAAAGAAACTTTGACCATGCGATTGATCATGATATCTTTCAGAAAAAACACCACTATATTCCATTTCTTTTGTCGCAACATTATAGAAGCTTTCTGCACGCAAGAAATACATCCAATCCGGTTTTCTATTACGCCACAAACGCATATGTTCATGCAAATTCGAATACGAATCATACGTAGAAAAATTATAGTTTCTTGTTCCACCTTCTGGATTCAATCCATTTTTAATCGCAAGAGCCTCTAATAAGGTGGATTTACCACTTCCATTTTCTCCACAAAAGAAAGTTACCGGCTTAGTAAACGTGAATTGATCAATACTTCGTAGACTTTTAATATCTGCCACATAATCATCAATTTCATCCCATAAGATGTCAAATCCATTAATAAACATAATCATCACCTAAAAAAATAGTACTCTATTCGAGTACTAAATTCCATGATGATTTACATAATAAATATAGATACATAATCCAATCAAGATAAATCCCAACATCCAATTAAACATTTCTTTTCACGATTCCATAATACACTTTTGAAGTTAATACATAAATCACAATGTAGACTAGGGCAAAAGCCACAAAACACATAGCTGTTGTTCGAATATAAAGCCATGAATCGCTCACAAACAACAAATGAAGTAGCTTTTCAATCATTGGATACGCAAAACAAACATGAAGCCCTGCCACAAGTAATGGCATAAAGAATACAGTTAATACCTGTGAATGAATAGCCTTCTTTACATCACTTTGTTCTAGACCTACTTTTTGCATAATCTCAAAACGATCCTTATCTTCATAGCCTTCTGTAATTTGTTTGTAGTACATAATCAGAATGGTTGCCATGATAAATACGAAGCTTAAGAAGATTCCAATAAATAAGAAGCCTGCATATAATTCAATCAAACCTTGTTTCTGATCCGATTTATTTGTCCAAATAAAATTGTTTATATTTCCATTCTGGCCTAACTTTTTAATAACTTCACGCTCATTCGCATCACAATCAAACGAATATTTCGCATATATTGTACTCGCATTGTCGCCATACACATTTGCCTGATCTTGTTGCATCTTCTCTAAAGTCTTTTCTGAATCCACAATAATATAATAATGTTCTGTCACATTGGGATTGCTCTCATCCACCTTCAAGTGGTCCAATTGTTTCTTCACAACATATTCTTTTCCAAATAAAGATAAAGTCTTTTCTTTGATCGTCTCTACATTGGAATACACATAGATTTCATTTGGCTTTAAAGACCCCTTCATATTTTCATAGTCCTGAATGTCCTTTAATGGAAGACAATAAAATTCTTGTATCTCATTTACGGCATTCATTCCCTCATTACGATAATCCGTAATCAAAGTTCCATTCTTTAAATATCCAGCATAATCCAATCTCTTATACGCAAGAAGATTCTTTGGAACAATGCCCATACGAATCAATTCTTCATTCATTTCATCAAAATCAATATTGGAAGCATCCCCATATCCATTTCCCATTACACTTCTAGGATATTGTGAATCCACAATACTATCAATACTTGACCACATACTTAGTGTTGTAGACAACATGACTAAGACCATCGTTGAAAGAATACAAATATTCGCAAGTCCAACGGCATTTTGTTTCATACGATACATCATGCCAGAAACACTAATAAAGTGATTCGTCTTATAATAATAATTCTTGTTTTTCTTCATTAATTTTAAGAAAGTCACTGATATGGATGTAAATAATAAATACGTTCCAACAATGACAAGTACAACAGCCACAAAGAAGAAATAGAGTGCCGTTAAAGGATTTTTTGTACTAATTGATAAATAATATCCAATACCTAGACAAAGAATACCAATAATAGAAAGAAACCATTTGGCCTTAGGCTCTTTTTCGCCCATATGATCAGAATGAAGTAATTCAATTGGACTTGAAATATGAATACGAATCATAGAATAGAAGTAGATCAATACATAAATCAATCCAATCACAAGAACGCATTGTCGCATGCCTATAAAAGAGAAATAGAAACCGAGTACAATATCTGCACCAATCATTTTTGCGATTACCAAAAACATCGCTTTATCCAATAAAACACCTAATCCAATTCCTAAAATCAATGAAACAAGTAGAGTTATTAATGTCTCATAAAACAAGACGCGAGCTAAATGCTTCTTTTCCATTCCTAATATAGAGAATAACGCAAATTCTTTTTGTCTTCTTTTAATTAAAAAACTATATGTATAGAACAAGAAGATAAACGCAAAGATTTCAATAATCACAACTCCAAAACCTAACATCTGCGTTAATGTCATTGCCCCTAACATCTCATTTAAGTTTGGATTATTTGCCAAAGAAACAACCATATACAACATCATTGTCGTTAAGACACTCGTTAATATATAAGGAATAATGGTACGCGCATTCTTTTTCAAGTTATCTACTGCTAAATTTAAATAGAAAGCTCTACTCATGATGAACACCACCTGTAGCTAGTAGTGTCAACGTATCACTAATACATTGATACATCTGATCTAAATTTTTATTTCCCTTATAAATTTCATGGAAAATCTTTCCATCCTTAATAAATAATACGCGAGAAGCATGACTTGCCGCCTTTGTCGAATGAGTTACCATCACGATTGTTTGTTGATTTTCATTGATAGTTCCAAACAAATGTAAAAGTTCCTCTGTACTCTTTGAATCCAAAGCACCCGTTGCTCATCCGCCAAAATTAGATCTGGATTTGTGATAATGGCACGAGCAACAGCTACACGCTGTTTTTGACCACCACTGATTTCATATGGAAACTTATCTAAAATACCCTCAATCCCTAGTTGTTTTGCGATAGGATCCAATCTTTTTTTCATTTCTGGATATTTTTTCTTGCTCAAAACCAAAGGCAAGAAAATATTATCGCGATTATTAAAATTATCTAATAAATTAAAATCTTGGAATACAAAGCCTAAATGTTCTCTTCGAAAGTTTGCAATTTCCTTTTCTGAAATATGCGTAATATCTTTACCATGTAATAAGACTTGTCCACTTGTTGGTTTATCTAAAGCGGCCAAGATATTTAATAGTGTTGTCTTACCAGATCCAGACTCTCCCATGATAGCTACATATTCACCTTTATTCACACTAAAATTAACGTTGGTCAATGCCTGTACTTGATTCTGTGTAAATCTTGTTGTATATACTTTTTTCAAATTTTTTACTTCTAATAATGCCATATTCATTACCTCCATGTACACCAAAATTCTACAAAGAATCCAAAAATGCAGCCATCGATTCAGCTAACACTATTCTTACAAGTTTGTAAGATTACTCAATTCTTCCTTCAAAATGCGTAAGATCCAATATCACTCGAGTGCCTTCACCAACACTTGATTCAATTCTGATTTTATGATTTAACATATCTAAAATATTTTTACATAAATATAGACCTAGACCACTTGCCGTTTTATCACTACGCCCATTCATACCTGTATATCCTTTTTCAAACACACGATTTAGATCACTTGCACTAATACCAATACCCGTATCTTCAATAACTAAGACATGTTTAGACTTCATATATATAGATATAGAACCATTTTCATTGGTATATTTAAGACTATTTGAAAGGATTTGTTCCAACACAAACACAAGCCACTTTTCATCACTTAAAATAACATCCCCGGTTTCTTTAAAGTTCAACTGAATGTGTTTACGAATAAATTCTGTAGAAAAGCGACGAATCGATTGTCGAATTAAATCATCCAATTCTAATTCTTTAAATAAGAAATCGGTGTGCGCACTATGTAAGCGTAGATAGGCTAAAACCATATCTGTATATTGGTCCATGCGTAAGAGTTGTAACTTAATTTCACTACGACTTAAGTTCTCATCTTCAAGCAGTAATTTCATAGCGGCAATGGGAAGCTTAGCCTGATGTACCCACATCGTAAAATAATCTTCTAGATCATGCATTTTATTTTCCGAAGAAATAACATACTCATCATGATACTCTTTCATAGCCACTAAGATTTTATGATAGTCTTCTCCCATCAATGAAGAATCTTGAAGATCACAAGACAAAGAAACATTACTATTGGATTGAAGTGTTACTAGTGTTTGGTGTTTCTTATAATATTTGTGGTAATCCCAAAAGAAACAAACCACCAACAATACACATAAAAGCATAAAGGCATATGTAAAAGCTTCAAGTTCTAAATTATAGAGTTTAAATACACAGAAACAGACAAATACACTCATAACATAAATTGTGATAAAGAACGCTCGATCTTTTAAATAATGACTAAACAACTTCATATCTTATATCCCAATCCTTTTTTTGTTTGAATAAAATCCACAATGCCAATACTCTCTAACTTTTTACGCAAACGATTCACATTCACACTTAATGCATTTTCATCCACATAAAAATCGGTCTTCCACAAATATTCCATTAAACGATCTCGAGATACAATCGTCCCCTTCTTTTCCATAAGTAAACGTAGGATCTTAGCCTCATTCTTACTCAGTTCCATTTGAGAAGATTGAAAACTTACTGTATTATCATCTAAATTAAAGCGTACACCTTGATATTCAAGGATATTATGATTGGATACAAAGTCATAACTACGACGTAAGATAGCTGTTATTTTAGCAGCTAGAACATTTAAATCAAATGGTTTGCATACAAAATCATCCGCACCCTTAGAGATAGCCATCACAATACTCATATTGTCTGTAGCACTTGAAATAAAGATAATTGGAACTTTGGATTCTTCACGAATCTTTTCCGTCCATAAATATCCATTTAAATAAGGCAGTGTTATATCCATTAATACTAAGTCTGGATTGAAAGATTGAAATGCATCCATCACATTATAAAAATCTGTAACTCTTTCAACACTATAGTTCCAAGATTTAAGAAACGATTCTAACTTTTTTGAGATGAGTTCATCATCTTCTACAATCATTATTTTATACATAATCTCACCCACTTTATTATACTGCATAAACTAAGAAATCTTTCTAACAATGCTGTAAGATAAAAACAAAAAGAAAGTGATAGTATGATCTATCTTCAAATTGGAATTCTCATTCTAGAAGTATTTTTATGTTTACTCTTAAACAATCTTTTAAAGAATAAATTCAATAAAAAAATACGATACGCCATCTGTATCGCATTACTAATCAATTGTTCAAATATGCGTACGTATCAAGCCATGTGGGCTGTACATACATTATTCTGTTTACTTGTATTATTAACACTATTCAAGAAAAGAAAACCAATCATCTGCATACTTCTTTCAGCTATCATATCCACATCGTCACTTTCCCCGAGGCACAAAAGAAAACATTAAACACAATGTCTACCTCCAACTTAGCGGTCATACTCATAACGGACAAATGTTTTCACTCTCTTATTCTTACTACCTACAATCCGATTTTGTCGGTAATTACGGAAAAGAAACATTCAAAAGCTACACAAAAATCATTAGTTCAGGCCTTGTTGATTGGGGTTTTCCTATAAGAACAGAGGGTATATGTGAGTATGTAGTGGTTAATATCAAACAGGCATAATAAAAAGCGCTAACCACCTCTCACAACGGATTTAGCGCTCTGCGTTATCTAAACAGATAACTTTCATATCCTCATGCTTTCGATCCCAAGGATAAAGGAAAAAACGTAGCTTTTCTTCCTCCTTATTATACCAATTTAAGTTGTGACAAACAATATTAGATTACTTTTTTAAAAAACTTTTGGGATTTAATGTCTTTTTCACATTGGGTATTTATAATTGAAATTGCTACTAGATATGGCAGGTGGTTTCCTCCGGATAAATCCTTGAGACTTTCGATCCCCGGGATGGAGGAATAGGCGTATGCAAATTCAAGTTAATATTGATATAACTATTGTTTTAATAGCTATTGTACAACTCATACGAGTTATAATTATTATTCATGAAGAAAACAAAAAGCGCTAACCACCCACTCACAACGGGATTAGCGCTTCTACCTAATCCAGAGTGACCACCATATCTAGTAGTCTTTTCTGTATTTGTATTATAACGAGAAAGATGATAAATATCAACTTACTGATTTACACCTCGATATAGAGATGTCATTTCTGAATTACCCTTTAATTCTGAAGCCATATATTTAACTAAGAATAAGTCTTTATCAAAATTAGAAGCCAATTCTTTCTGGTAAATCATCATGTCCTTATCTTTATAATAAGCACCCTTTTTATCGGTAATTAATACAACTCTAAGATTGGGATATTTATTTAATAATAGTTCTAGAATTCTTTGTTCATCCTGAATTCCATTTTCTAATTTACTCGCATACTCTTTATTCACAAATATTGTATTTACTTTACTCAAATCAAGATGTCTTACTTCATAATCCACCATATGTAAATATACCGTATTTGATTCATTTAAATAGTTCTCTATATGTTCATCATTATTATCAATAAATACGGTCTTACAATTCTCATTATGTTCCACTTGTAACTGTTTAAACAAATTCCTTAAATTTTCTTCTCTTACATTTAATTCCATACTATTAGCCTCCTTTTCTTGTACAATATCACAATTTTCAAAAAAAAGATGAATACATTGTCTTGAATTTGTATAAAAGCGTATAATACATACAGGAGGAGTTTTAAAATATGCAACCATTTGATAAAGAATATGTCTGTGACATCGCCAAACAAATTTTGAATATTGATTCACCAACAGGCTACACAAAAAGAGCCATCGATTTCATGGACGAAGAAGCTAAAAAATTAGGCTATACAACAGGACGTAACCAAAAAGGAAATTTATTGATCTATGTAGACGGAAAAGATTCTGAACACACATTAGGATTGAGTGCTCACCTAGATACATTAGGACTTATGGTTCGTTCCATCAAAGACAATGGAAAACTTGCCATTACTAAAGTCGGAGGACCATGCTTACCAACATTAGACGGAGAATATTGTAAAATCTATACTCGTGATGGAAAGGTATATACAGGAACCATTCTTTCTTGTTCACCAAGTGTTCACGTATATCCAGATGCTTCTACATTAGAAAGAAAAGACGATACGATGGAAGTTCGTATCGACGAAGTTGTACACTCAAAAGCAGATGTTGAAAAATTAGGTATCTGCAACGGAGACTTCATTTGTATTGACACAAAAACACAAATCACAGAAAGTGGATTCATTAAATCTAGATTCTTAGACGATAAGATTTCAGCTACAGCTTTAATGGGCGTACTAAAATACTTAAAAGACAACAACATTACACCTCAAAGAGACTTAGTCATTATGTTCAGTACATATGAAGAAGTTGGTCATGGAGCAAGTTGTCTTCCAGAAGAAGTTGAAGAATTATTAGCCGTAGACATGGGATGCATCGGTACAGATCTTGCTTGTACAGAACAAGACGTTTCAATCTGTGCTAAAGATTCAAGCGGACCATACGACTACGAAATGATTACTCGTCTAGTTGAACTATCAAAAGAAAACAAGCTTAATTATGCCGTTGATATCTACCCACAATACGGTTCAGATGTCAGTGCCGCATTACGCGGTGGTAACGACATCAAAGGAGCCTTGATCGGCCCTGGTGTTCATGCTAGCCACGGAATGGAAAGAACACACTATGATGGTGTAGAAACACAATGAAGCTTGTTGTTAGCTATATCACAAAATATTAAAATCCTTTAAAGCAGCCACAATACCCTGTTCCACATTGGACTTGGTCACATGAGCTGCTTTTTCTTTTACATAATCCAAAGCCTGACCCATCGCAAAACTATGAGTTACAACACCAAACATACTCACATCATTTTCGCCATCACCAAATGTGAAGACTTTATCCTTATCCCAACCAAACATATCCATCATACGAACTAAAGTAGCTCCCTTACTATATCCTTTAGGCAATACTTCAAGTTCTCTAGGACAAGTACGGAACACTTCATATTGATCTTTAAATTCATTTTGAATATCCAAAGCCAATTGGGTAGTTACCTCTTCATCCTCAATTGTCTGAATCTTATTTACAGGATATTGAATTTCACTAAGATCCTTAATATAAGTAATCTTAGGATAGCCATCACGCATATCTGCAAGCCAAGACCAAGGACCACCCGTCCAAGGAAAATCCTCTGGATATTCTTGTGCATTTCTTAATACTTTTTTCTTTTCCATTATATGTTTTGGAATATAATCAAATAATCCATCATTAAACACAGCCATTGTCTCACAATTTTTATGCATCAAATACGCAAAAACAGGCTCAACATCTTCCTTATACATCTGTTTTAAAACATGACGCTCATCCTTTTGAACATCATAATACGCAATACCATCTACCTCTAACAAATAGCCACCATATACATCCATCTCTAATTCTTTAGCATATGAAAGTAATCTTGTATAACTTCTACCACTCGCAAGCACAAGCTTTGTCCCCTTCTTTTGACAAGCAATCAATGCCGCCTTCGTTTCCGGTAAAATTTTATTATTTGGATCCAATAAAGTACCATCCATATCCATTACAATCGCTTCTAACATAGTCCATCCCTCCATATAGAAAATAATATATCACAATTTTAAAAAAAGTACTTGCATAACACAACATCTTTTGGTATTATATACGGGCAGTCAAGTGAAAAGCAAATGCCTGAATAGCTCAGTCGGTAGAGCATCCGGCTGTTAACCGGCAGGTCACAAGTTCGAGTCTTGTTTCAGGCGCCACTTGATTATAAAACCAGCTTAGCTGGTTTTTTTTATTATATATAAGGAGAAACTATGACAGAATCCGAATGGTTTGAACAACTTTTTAATCGCTTATCCCACTCCAAGTTTAGGAGCAGCTTTCATCTGAAACAAAAAGATAAAGAGTATATACAAGCCAAAGGAATGGACACCATTGAAAAACATGCCATAGATTTTGTTGAAAAAAGATTAGCTCCAGCCTATATACCCAACGACGGTAAACAAACGCCTTTCAAAGGACACCCTGTATTCATTGCCCAACATGCTACTGGCTGTTGTTGCAGACAATGTTTATATAAATGGCATAAGATCAAACCCAATCAGCCACTAGGCCCCAAACAAAAAGCATATATTGTTAAAGTATTAATGACGTGGATTCATAAAGAAGTCGATTAAGAAATTGACTTCTTTTTTTTCTTGACTATACTATTCATGGAATTAAATATCGAATATATATTTATACTATGTGTAATTATATATAAATGATATAGGAGATGATCTTATGAAAAACCATATGGAAATTCCGTGGCACGAATATACAAACGAAGATTCAAAAGTTAAGATTGAAAATGCAAGTCTTACAGAAAAATCCTCCGTTATAGGAAGAATTGGATTGATGCTTCTAGCCTGTGGTACAGGTGCTTGGAGAGTCAGAAGTTCAATGAACACCATTGCTAGTGAATTAAATATCACATGTATTGCCGACATTGGACTTACAAATATTTCCTACACATGCATTGATGGAATTAAGTCACACGCCCAATCTTTGTCTTTACATAATACAAGTGTCAATACATCTAAACTTGCTCGTATGGAAGACTTTGTCTATCACTTTAAAGACGAATGCAAAACATGCACATGCAATGAGATTCACAATCAATTAGACCAAATCGAAAGCATTCACTCTAGCTACTCCCCCATTATTCTAGGATTAGCTGCTGCTCTTGCATGTAGCTGTTTTACCTTTCTACTTGGTGGAGGCCCCATTGAAATGCTTTGTGCCTTTGTGGGGGCGGGACTTGGCAATACACTTCGAATGAAACTGATTAAACATAACTACACTCTATTCTTAAATGTCGCTGCCAGTGTTTCCTTAGCCTGTCTTGTATATGCCTTATTATTTAATTTTTTAGAAACCTATTTTGGCATATCCACACAACACGAAGCCGGATACATCTGTTCTATGCTTTTCATAATTCCAGGCTTTCCTTTCATCACAAGCGGTATTGACTTAGCTAAATTAGATCTTCGTTCTGGTATAGAAAGACTTGCCTATGCCATTATCATTATTTTAGCTGCCACACTTACTGCATGGATCTGTGCTTTAGTCTTACATCTTCAACCCGTTGATTTTGTAAAATTACACATTTCAACATCAACTAAGTTACTTTTAAGACTATTAACCAGTTTTGGAGGCGTCTTTGGATTCTCCATTATGTTTAACAGTTCAAAAAAAATAGCCGCCAGTGCCGGATGCATTGGAGCCATCGCAAACACATTACGACTAACACTTGTCGATTTATCTTTACCTGCTGCAGCCGCAGCCTTTATTGGCGCACTAACTGCCGGACTACTTGCTTCCATGATCAAAGGAAATACAGGATATCCTAGAATTGCGATAACCGTACCATCCATTGTGATTATGGTTCCAGGCCTATATATGTATCGAGCTATCTATAATCTCGAACTCACATCCACCATGTCTATTGGAGCTAACTGGTTCATTCAATCTTTATTGATTGTTTTGGCCCTTCCAATGGGACTTATATTTGCCCGTATCTTAACCGATCCCTCATTTCGTTATTGTACTTAAAAATGCTGAGTTTAATCGCCCAGCATTTTTTGTATACATTCATATAAGATACTATTTGAAACTTCAATATTCTTTTCTAAATTATGTTCAAAATGTGTAAATGGCAAGAATACACCTACACAATACTTTCCTTTAAAATCACCACAATAGAAGAATGCATTATACAACAAATCTTCAAGCTTCATCATAGAATCCCATAAGTCAGAATAAATTTGTGCATCACTTAACTTTTCATGAACCTCTTCCGGCATTTCTTGGACAACTAAGATACCTAAATGCGATTCATTTTGAATAGTTCGAATGGACATGTCCTCTTTAAAGCTATGCTGCTCTAAAAAACCATACGCTAAGTATCGATTTTTTTCTACAAGCTTTTTAAACATATGCTTCTTTGATTCAGGAATATGAATATCACTTTCTATAATATTTCCATCCTCATCACTTAAAAGAATCGGATTCTCTTTTCCCTTATCGTTAAATCGCAATGGAATCAAAAATGCATTTCTTAATAAGTCAAACATACTATTGCCGCATACGGCCATTAAAAATGCCGACAGATCTTTATTTTTATATGCAGTAAATAGTGCATTGGTAAATACTTGTTTATCCACAAGTACCCTTTCTTCTTCTACGCTTGAATCCTCATCACAGGCAACACCTTCATAAAAGGCATCCATTAATCGTTTACAAGCTCTAGGATCCTTGGCAATTTTATCAAACAAAGCCTCTGCCTTTTCTTCCCTAGGAAAAATTGTTGGCATGATTCTCACTTCTTTTCTAATCCTTTCGACAAACAGATACAAGAAGTCTTCCTTTAACACACTTTTTGTATCTGTTTTGATGGCTTGCCTACTCAGACTAAAAGTATTATACTAACTCCAAGAAAATATGTGAAATGTATATTTTAAATATACATTATACAAAAATTATATGGAGGTTATACAATGACACTAGACTATTACCGCATCTTTTACTATGTAGCTAAATATAAAAGCTTTTCAAAAGCCGCTCAAATCCTACATAACAACCAACCCAACATCTCAAGAACCATGAACAACATAGAAAGTGAATTTGGATGTAAGCTTTTAGTACGCTCTCATTCCGGTATTACTCTAACACCCGAAGGTGAACAACTCTATGAACATGTTGCGATAGCCATTGAACAACTTTACCAAGGAGAAAGTGAAATCCTTTCAAATAAAACCTTAGAACATGGACATATATCAATTGGTGTAAGTGAAACGGCTCTAAATATCTTTTTATTATCCAAACTTGAACAATTCCACAAAGCCTATCCACAAGTCAAAATCAAATTATCCAACCATTCCTCTATTCAAGCTGTTGATGCCTTAGAAAAAGGAATTGTCGATATTGCGATTGTCACAAGTCCGATCAATATCAAAAAGCCATTACGTGCAACTTCACTCTATTCCTTTGAAGAAATATTAATTGGTGGAAAAGAATATGAAAGCTTAAGCAATGAAATTCTAGACATTCAACAAATCTCGCACTATCCATTTATTACCTTAGGCAAAAATACAAGTACATATACCTATTATTCAAACTTATTTTTAATTCACCAAATCCCTTTTCATACCGATTTAGAAGTGGCTACTGCCGATCAAATACTTCCATTAGTCAAACACAACCTTGGCATTGGATTCTATCCTAAAGAATTAATTTCTAAGGATTCTGATATTTTTGAAATTCAAACAAATATAAAAAATCCTGAACGAGATATTCTTCTTGTCCAGGATGCAAGTCGTGCAACCAATATTGCCACACAAAAATTTATTGATACGCTTTCTTTATAATTCAAAATTTACCAAATATGCATTACATGCTGCATCACTAAACTTACAATTGTGATACCACACCAACATGTTGCACCGACCGCAATTGGCTTTCCACCCGTTTTGATCAACTGAATTACATTGCTGTTAAGTCCAATGGCTGCCATAGCCATAATGATCAAAAACTTAGATAATTCTTTAAGTGGTGCAAATACACTAGAGTCTACTCCTAAATTTACACATACAGTTGTAAAGATTGCTGCCAAAATAAAATAAAGTATAAACATTGGAAAGGCACGTTTCAAACTAAAGTTTGATGCTTGTCTTTCTTTTTTAGCACGAATAAAAGATAGTCCGAGTGTAATTGGAATAATCGCAAGTGTACGAGTTAATTTTACTGTTACTGCCTTATTTAATGTGGCACTACCAAGACCCCACATACTATCCCAAGTTGAAGCCGCTGCTGTCACACTTGATGTATCATTAATGGCTGTTCCTGCAAAAAATACCAAACGCATCCCCATGCATGGTATCAAAACCCAACGCCTTTCCTAGAATAGGAAAGAAAATAGCGGCTAATACATTAAAGAAAAAGATAACTGCGATGGATTGGGCAATCTCATCATCATCCGCATCAATAACAGGGGCTGTTGCCGCAATGGCTGAACCACCACAAATCGATGAACCAACACCGACAAGAATCGATGTATTTGAAGGCACTTTTAAAACCTTTTTCATAACCCACGCAAGTACTAAAGATGTAGTAATTGTACAAATAATGATTGGTAAAGATTGTTTCCCTGTTTCAAATATAACACCTAGATTCATCCCAAATCCAAGCAATACAACCGCTGTTTGTAAAATTACTTTAGAAGTCCATTTAATCCCTGCTTCGGAAGATTTTTTATCATTCCAAAACATCGCAATAATCATACCTGCAAGAATCGCAATAACAGCACCACCAATGACTGGAAACATCTTTCCAATGATCCATGATGGAATCGCAATTAAAAGACAAATTAAAATGCCTTTTCCATATTTATTAATAAAATTCATTCAATAATTCCCTCCATGAAGAGAATTGTAGCACTATACAACAATAAGGTAAAATTATATAATTCTATCGAATAATAATATTTTCTTATCATTGGAGGTACATATGCTAGATTATCGAACTGAAACATTTCTTACTGTATGCAAAACATTAAATTTTACAGCAGCTGCCAAACAATTAAATATCACACAACCTGCTGTATCGCAACACATTCATTTTTTAGAAAAACAATACAATACAATCCTATTCAATTATAAGAATAAAGAATTAAGTCTAACTCCATCTGGTCAAATACTATATAAACATTTATTAACGATGAAAAATAATGAACAAGCCTTAATGAATGAAATCAACAATATTACATCCAACATTGAAACTCTCTCCATTGGAGTCACTATGACCATCGGTGAATATGCGATTGTAGATAAATTAGCAAACTTTATTCAAAATCATCCAGAAATCAACATCCACCTTCACTATGGCAACACATCTAAACTGCTCGAATTACTTGACCATGGACAAATCAGTATGGCTATTGTCGAAGGAAATTATCCAAAAGAAAACTATTCTCATAAAAATATAGCACAGAAGACTATATTGCCGTCTGTGCTACATCCCATCAATTAATAAAGAACCCCATACCATTCATGATCTAATATCTGAACATCTTTTAGTGCGTGAAGAAGGTTCTGGAACAAGAAACATTCTTGAACAAAGTCTAATTGCCCACGGATTACACATTTCAAATTTTATACATTATACGCAAGTAGAAAATATGCATACCATCATGAATCTGTTGAAAAAAGATTGTGGAATCTCTTTTCTATATAAGATAGCTGTAGAAAAAGAATTAAAATCAAAAGAACTCAAAGAAATTACTTTAGATGATTTTAAGTTACAACACGACTTTGACATCATCTGGGAAAAAGAAAGTATCTATGCCGATAAATATCTATCAATCAGTGAAGAATTTATTTAATAGTCGATTCGCAAGTACTACACGACCTTCTTTTATAGGACAAAAACCATTCTTAATCCAAAAGTGTTCAGCTTGAGGATTTCCATTTATCCAACCTAAGCGAACTTCTTTATATTCAAGTGTTGTTAAATAATCAATAAGTTCATTGACTATTGCACTTCCAACCCCATTCTTTTGTACACTAATATCTATCATAAAGAATCCAATGAATACAACATCCTTTTTGGGATATCCATCAATTAAATCTAAGACTGCGATTAACTTCTCGTCCTTAAAATATCCCACATAATACTTATCTCTAAAATCAACATTGTCTGGAAGAGCCATCATATCCGATTCAATACTCTTTCTTGTCACATAAGGAGGTCGATATTGATAATATAAGTGATTATTACCACAAAAATCATATATTTGATCAATATCATTCTTTTGTAGTTTTCTAACATAATATTTCTTAGAAAAGAATAACTCATCCATAATTTATTTCTTCCTTTTTGGATTTGGAAGCTCATCATACATCACTTGAAACAAACCTTCCAAAAATTTCCGGTTATCCACTTCTTCTACCAACAACATTTCTTTGGCTCCATCATATGGTAATTCATATTGAACTTTTGACATATAATGAATTGCGGATTCTACAGGCTTAACAAGTAATCGATCATCATATATACCACCAACAATTTTTCCTCGATAATAGAGGATATATTCTTTCATCATAGCTCGATACGTAATTTCTTCTAAATTTGATAATTGCCCCATTATAAAATCTAAATATTCTTTAGTTGATGCCATTTTGTCACCTCATATTCCCATTACGTAAATTTGACAAGGATTATTTTCATCCCACAATGTATAAAGCACTTCAAATTCTTTAAATCCTAATGAAATATAAAATCGATTTGTACAATCATAATCTTTATACATTCCCATCTTCACTGTTTTTACCTGGATAAACGAATATCCACTTTCCTTTATACTTTCCTTTGCGTATTCAAATAATGCTCTTCCAATTCCTTTACGATGATATTCTTTTAACACACCCATTACAGCTAGTTCAACCGTATCTTTACCCGTTTGTTTAAGATACAAAAATCCAACGACCTTATCTTTTTCCATAGCACAAAAGAAATCTTTTCCTACACTATCAAGAATATATTCTTCTCTTGCTTCTACAATCCCAAACCATTCAGGCAATGCTTCTAATATGGCTCTTGTGATTTTCTTTTTTTCTTCATCATCTACAACTTTAATAATCTTCATATTCATACTTCCTTTACTCATCGTTCAATAATTGTTGTAATATTTCTTTTTCATCATCGACTATACAATGAATTTATTTAACTTCCTTTAAAATTTCTTCAGCAATGACTCCAAATAGCTTAGCTAAAGCCATTAGATTCGTTGTACTTGGATCCGATGCACCACTTTCCCATTTTGATACAGCCTGTCTTGAAACACCTAAAGACTCTGCCACAAATTCTTGAGTCATTTTGCGTTGCGTACGATATCTTTTAATCACTTCTCCAAGTGATTTGGCACTCTCAGCCTTTTCCTTTCTTACAGGTTCAGATTTAATATATTTCTTTAATGCCCTAACAAGCAACACGAATAAGTATATAAATGCGACACCAACTACAAAATACATCAACAAAAGAATATATGCTATAAATACACTTGCCTTCATCATACATATTTCCTCCTTTTCACCATCATTATATTGATTTTATTGTGGTTGCTCTACCAACTATTTGTCAACTTTATTATTTTCTCTTTTATCACATACAAAAAGAAAAACACTACAATTGTAGTGCTGCTATTTCTCATATTTATCTTTCTTACAAAAGCTTTTAAAAGGACATCTTTCACATTCTGGATTTCTTGAATGACAAAGATAACGTCCAAAAAATATAAAGTCATGATGACCTTGATTCCATCTTGAACGATCGATCTTTCGTTTTAATTTTTCCTCAACCTTTTCAACCGAATCATTATATTTAGCTAAACCTAAACGCTTACTGACACGATTGACATGGGTATCTACCGCAAAGCTAGGAATATCAAAAGCTACGCTACGAACGACATTCGCTGTCTTTCTTCCAACACCTGCTAAAGACATTAAATCCTTATATGTGTAAGGTACTTGGCCATGATATCTTTCAACTAAATCTTTACTTAGATTTGAAATGGAGCGAGCCTTATTACGATACAAACCAATTCTTTTAATGTATGGCTCTAATTCAGAAACTGTAGCCTCTGCCATCGTTTCTGCAGTAGGATACGCCTTGAATAATGCTGGCGTTACCTTGTTGACCATCGCATCGGTTGTCTGTGCACTTAATACGACCGCAACAATCAATTGAAATGGGGATTCATGATACAATTCGCACTTGGCATCCGTAAAAATATCTTCCATTTCATCCAAAATTTCATTCGCATTCATCGCTTGCCATTCTCCAAATCTTCAGTCGATAAACCTTTTTGTTGCCAATTCTGAAGAATTCTTTCAATATAATTTAAATCGCAAACTTCATTACATACAGCTTCATTTAATGCACAAATCACACGACGCTCATCATACATACTGGCCATATCAATAATTCTTTGCATTTCCGTTGAAGATAGTGGACGTGCAAACTCCATTTCAAACTGCTCTAATAAAGATCGATCAATGGAAGTATCACTGGCTTTAGAAAGTTCAAAGATACCTTCAATATTAAAAATCAAAGATCCATCCGCATAGTCTAAAGTCAAATAGCCTTTATCCGATAATTCCGTAAAAATATCTTCCACTTCATCCACACTGATTTTTAATTTTTCACTAATCAATTCATGATCAATTGAAATATGCTGCTGATTGAAAAAATCAATCAACAATACGACCAATATTTCTTTAGGTTCTAAAACCAAATCTTGTAGATGATCAATGATCCAAGTTCTACGATCTACATAAGGTGCATTAAAATCAAAATCAGCCATTATCGTATCTCCCTTTCATAAACACGTTCAAAACTATCATAATCCAATAAAATCAATTTATTCGATCCGCGAATCTCATATACCGGATTGTTGTAGCCATATCCAAGTGCAATCGAATCACACTTGATGTTATAGTTCTTTTTCGCAATGCGTTTTGCCTTTTTATAATTCAAAGTTTCAATATCTCTTGAAGTAATCAATTCAGACTTCGCATTGTACCAATACAAAGTTGTATCATCATATCCCTGATATGTTATGTAATCAAAGACATGCTCACTCAAGCCTTGGATATTCTTATTTTGTTTAATTATTTTTTCAATTCTTTGCGCATAAATCTGTTCCTTAACACGATTCGGTCCACTAATAAACTCAGACCAAATCAAAAGTAATACAAGAACAAGAATGATGACCAATGCCATTGTCGTTGTTGTTCCATGCTGTCTTTTACGCTTATGCTTTAGTCCCATTCTTACCCCTCCTTTTTACTATATACGCATCAACCAGTTTTCAATCAATTTAGCCGATTGTGCACTTGCTTTAGAAACATAGGTTGAAAATTCCATTGGATTTTCATTATGATGCACAACATCACTTAGTGAACGCACAATCACAAATGGAATATTAAATTGTGTGGCAACAGCACCAATCGCTCCTGCCTCCATTTCTGAACAAATTGAATCTGGGAAATTATTCATTAATTTTTCAAAATCCTCATCTCTAGACATAAATAGGTCTTGAGAAGCAATTGTACCTACATGATAGCGAATCTGCATAGCCTTTGCCGCTTCAATACAACTTTGGCTCAATTTTTCATGACTATTATACACCAATCCAACACCAGAAGGACCATCTAATGGACTTGTATCATAATCAGCTTGTACAACCTTATCACTAATCACAATATCCAACACTTGCTCATCCTGCGTTAATCCACCAGCTGTACCCACATTAATAATGCTGTCGATATTTCCTTGCATACACAAAATCGTACAAGACATAGCCGCATATGCCTTACCTACACCGCTCTTACATAAGACTACATCTTTGCCTTGCCATTTTCCATATGTTAATGTGCATCCCGCAATTGTCTTCGTATGATCTACTAAGTCCATACGCTTTTCAAATTCATGAATCTCAGCATCCATTGCCGCTACAATCCCAATCATTCTTGTACCTTCTTTCTACATACATAAAAATACTTTTCACCAGGCGCAATCCCCTCAATATCAAAATCCGTTGTGACTTTTAAAACATCAAAATATTTCGACAAAGTATCATTCAACCATATTGGATCATATACTCTTTGAATATGATGCTCCTGAACCACTTTGTCTTTCATATAAAACGCAAAATCCTGATATACATAATCATCTTCTGCCATAATTGACCATTGATATTGACAACCATCTTCAAAAGCACCTGTCTCATTATATTCCGAATCAAATTCATCTAAACGATCTAACGAATGTGTATCGAAGAAGAAAAGTCCATTTGGTTTTAAATGTTGACTGACTTCATGAAAGAACGCATCAATTTCTTCTTTCTCTAAAATATAGTTAAAACTATCACACAAACAGAAAATACCAGAATAAGATCCTAAATTACTTAAATTACGCATATCTTGACATAAGAATTGAATGGAACCCTCTAAGTTTTTACTCTTAGCCTGCTTCACCATTTCTTCACTCAAATCAAGTGCTGTCATCGTATAGCCTTTTTTTGCGAGCATCTCAGTGATCTCACCACTACCACACGCAAGTTCTAAACAATCACAAGGTGCAAGTTCACTCTCAATCCAAGATACCCATTCTCTAGATGCCTCTTCATCTTTAACTAAAGCATCATAATAATGTGCCAATGTATTATAAATCATACGTTTTTACTGGAACATCTGAATATAAACGATCCAGATTATAAACCTGCCTTTCTTCATTCACAAATAAATGGACTACAACTTCTTTTAAATCAATTAAAAGCCATTTTGAACCAGAGTCACCCTCAATATGCATATCCCCCATATATCCAGCTTCTCTTAAACGATCCTTAATGTTTTGTGCAATCGCATTATTCTGACGAATATTTGTAGTTGAACAAACAATCATTGAATCCATAAACGGAGTCAAACTCGTTACATCATATACACGTACATCTTGTGCTTTCTTTTCACAGATCGCATGAACTACAATATCTAAAATTTCCATGTTTATCCTCTCTTTAAATACTCACGATTTTGTTGAACCACCAAATCAAATCCTTCTTTAATATCTTTGTTACAAATCTCAATCAATTTAGTAGAATCATATCCACGCAAAGGATCTAATTTATCTGCACAAAATACCATCATCGCATATGGATCTTGACTCGTTCCTAATACATGATGATAAATCGCATTATAGATAATTGGATTTTCAATTAAAAAGATATCTTTCGTGACAGCAGCCCCGACAAAACCATGCCATACAGCTACAGGATATTCCATGTTTTCAGGACACACACTCTGCATCCATTTTAACATTTCATCCTTTGGCATATATTTAGCTATATCATGAAACAAACCAATATAATACGCAATATGCATATCATACCCATTGTTCAACGCAAACTCTTCACAAAGTTTGGCAACCGATAAAGAATGTTTATATCTTTTTTCTGTCAATCTAGAAGCCACAAAATTCTTCACATACAATCGATTTCGATAGATATAACGCAACACTTCTTCAGGCAAATAATTCAACTTATTTCCCATTCGAATCTCTGAACTAGAAACAGGAACTGCCGGCATTGTCATACACGCAATATCATACTTTGAATCAGAAAGCTTTCCATCCCTATCAAAACATACAAAATGAGCCATCTTCACAAGTTCATTCGGATTGTGCCACTTGTCAAACTGCATCAATTGATCATTTCCTATGATCCAATAAAATTCATGTTCCGGATATGTTTCAATCAATTTCTTTAGCGTATCATACGTGTAACTTTTACCTGCTCTTTCAAGTTCAAGTGTACAAACTTTAAATTTTTGGTTTTTCTTAACCACCAAATCAATCATAGCTAAACGCTCTTGATCCAATGTCAGATCATGATCTTTTAAAGGCGTACTAGACGTTGGCATAAACCATACTTCATCTACACCTAATCCCTGCAAAGACTGATTGGCCATTTGAATGTGTCCATCATGTATAGGATCAAAAGAGCCTCCTACAATGGCAATTCTCATTTTTTAAGCCCCAATTTGTTTTCTTTACTTCTTCTATACAACAAGAAAGTATGTCCTACAATATGAACCACTTCACTACCTGTTGCACTTGCACACTCAATAGCTGCCTCACGCACATCGACTGGACATGTCTTTAATAAATTACATTTTACTAATTCATGTGCCTCCAATGAATCGGATAAAGTATCCATTAAATTATCACTTAAACCATCTTTTCCAATTTGGAATAACGATCTATACTCCATTCCTAATTTTCTTAAATATTTTTTATTTTGACTCGTTAACATTAAATCATCGCCTTTCTAAACGTTACCTGAATACCTTTATGTACTTTTACATATACATCTTTTACTTGTCCACTAATACAGAACCATCCAATACCATGAATACAAACATCCATCTTTTCTCCCTCAAGCTTAGGTGCATGGAACGTATGCATCGTTAATAAGGATGTATCTACACATGGCACTAACATACCATTTAAATGTTTTTGCCACAACGCATCCGCATTACTTAATTTTCCTCTATGAATCGATAAAGAACGAGAGAAATATCCAACTACTGTTGCCTTACCACTCACTACCACATCAAGTCTAGCAAGTCCTGCCGCCGCAAAGGACTGATCCTCAAAAATTTGCGAAACAAATGGTCGAATTGGTTTTGTTGGAATGACCGTCTTTAAATCTTTAGGCTGTAAATGCGTTAATAAAGAATGCGTATTCTCAATACCGGGCGTATCATAAATTGTATAATCCTCAAAAGGAATTGGAACTAAATCTAATGTAGTTCCAGGATTTTGAGAAGTCGTTAAATCTTTCGATGCCAATAAATGATTCAATACAGTGGATTTTCCTGCATTGGCAACACCCATAAAAATCACATTTCGATTCTTACGATATTTCAAAATTGCATTCACAATACGTGATGAGTATTCTCTAGATTTATCATTTTCCTTTAATAGATAGCCACAAATCACAATATCTTTCACAACAATATTTTCTTCGTGAAGACGATGCTTTACAAAGTTAATGATTTTTTCATCTGTTAAAGTTGTAGCAAGACATCGCGCTTCGTTAATACCATCACAATATCTTTACCTGGAAGTTTTTGATTCAAACGCGAAATTAAGTTAGCCTCAAACGCAAATAAATCCACAACCCAGAAAACCACACCATCAATCTTATTGATTTTTTCTAATGTTGCGTTGGATTCAATTCCCTGCTGCATATTGATTGTCACATCGCCATAATGACGAATGCGATAACATCTTTGACAATAAGAAGCATCTAAAGTAGGAACATAGCCTAATGCATTTTCATCTTCGTTTTGTAGTAAAACACCACAACCCTTACAATATTTAGTCATCAAAGTCACCTCGCTTCAATAATTTTTTCTTTTCTAAATAACCATATATTAATTCTTCAAAGAAACGAAATACTTTTGTGATATTTCGATCCTTTATCGCAATAGGAGCCGTTAAAATTGTATAAAGCCCCCAAATATTTCCACCCAATATATCCGTATACATTTGATCACCTAATATCGCAATCTGATTTGCCTTTAGGCCATGGTCTCTCATTGCCTTTTTAAAACAAAACGGAAATGGTTTACACGAAAATGGATATGTATTTGAAACTGGAAGATGCTTACCAAAATTCTTACCTCTAGAACTTGGTGAATTTGAACATAGTGCAACCTCAATTCCATTCATTTTTAATTTATTTATAAAATCAATCACATCCTGATTTGGACATTCTTCATCATACGCCACAAGCTATTGTCAATATCGCAAAGAAGTAATTGAATTCCCATTTCATGAAGTTTTTGAATGTTCAAAGTTTTAAAACTTTGAACATAATAATTCGGAGCAAATATATTCATTTAAAACTCCTCTTTGGCAAAGTATTCAATCAAATGCTCGGCACTACGAATACCATCAATAGCACTTGTCATAATGCCACCTGCATAACCACTACCTTCACCGCTTGGATAGATACCTTGAATATTCGAAACATAAGATTCTTTATCACGAACTAAACGCACGCTGCTACTGCTTCTTGATTCTACAGCACTTAATATGGCTCCACTAGAAACAAAGCCAGGCACTTTCTTTTCAAAATGCTCTAACGCTCATGCAAGGCTAGGTTGACTTCTTTAGAGAATAAATCGTTCAAATCACAAAACGTTGTACCAATCGAATAGGTTGGTAATACCGATTCAAATTGATTTGATATTTTATTTTCTAAATAATCCTTCGCAAGTTGTACGCATGCCTTATAATCGTGTCCCATTTCAAAAGCTTTCTTTTCCAAATCTTCCTGATATTTTAACCCGGCAAACAATTCATTACCATAATCCGAATCATTAATTTGCACAAGCAATGCACTATTGGCATTTTCTCCACTACGACTCGCATAAGACATTCCGTTCACAACCAATTGATCTTTTTGGCAAGAACTAGGAATAACGTAGCCACCTGGACACATACAGAATGTATATACACCTTTTGAATTGGATGCCGTATACGTCAATTGATAACGGGCTGGAATCAATCTTTCATCTTGACTATATTCATGAAGCATAGCCTCATTGATATATTTTTGTTTATGTTCAATACGAACGCCAACCGCAAACGGTTTATTTTCGACATGAATACCATGTTGATGAAGCATTAAAATGGTATCACTTGCACTATGTCCAGTCGCAAGAATTAAAGCATTACAATCTACCCATTGTTGATTGAAATAGATTTGTTTCAAAGTACCATTTTCCACTTTAATATCTTCTAACTTTGTATCAAAATAGAAGGTTCCTCCCAAACGTTCAATTTCTTCACGACAATTTCGAATAATCGACAAGAAGGCATCTGTACCAATATGAGGATGCTGATCAATTAAAATATCCGGCTTTGCCCCAAAAGAAACAAGTTCCTCTAATACTTTACGACATAATGAATCTTTCGATCTTGTCGTTAACTTTCCATCACTAAAGGCACCCGCGCCACCTTCGCCAAATTGAACATTGCATTCTTCATCCAATTGTCCATTTTCCCAAAAAGTTTCTACTTTTTGTTTACGAACATCTACTTTTGATCCTCTTTCTAAAACAATCGGTTTATAGCCAGATTGTGCAAGAATCAGAGCTGCAAACATACCTGCAGGACCAAACCCAACGACAACGGGTCTAGCCAATAATGCATGTTTTCCACTCATTACTGGATGATACGTTTCATCGGGTGTTAGAGAAACGTCTTTTAGCTTTAAAAGCTTCTTTTCATTTTTAACTTTACAATCTACGACATACGAAAATAAGACCTTCTGGTGACGTGCGTCCACACTTTTTCTATGTACGTGCCACTGCAAAAGGTCTTCTTTACGGATTCGCAGTTTTTTTAAGATTTGTGCCTCAATTTCATTTTCATTGGCACATTTCACCTGAAATAATCGAATCATAAGCTTACAGTAATTTTTTTAAGATCGGATATTGATCCTGATAACGCGTCACAAAACCTGCCAAACATTGTGCACATGCCAAAGTTAAGAAATAAACAACTAAATGTGCATGTGGCATCAATGCCAAGAAGATTTTGGCAAACAAAATATGTGAAGTATAAATCATCAATGAATCATGACGTAAAATCGTAAACATTTTACGGTATGGAATATTGATTTTTAATAAATAATTCACTAAGAAATAAATAGCGGGAATCAAACAAATATACATACTTGTTAAATCTCTTAAAATACCGAAATGACGATATAAAGATACTTCCACAAAGAATAATACAAAACTAATCAAGAAACCAATCAAGCTAACCTTTTTAGGCAAGCGACGCGTTCTTGAAAGTAATAACCCAATCGCAATGAACATAGGACCAAAGAAAATTCCATTTCTTGCGGTTGACAATGTTTTTGTAAAGAAACCAAAGAAGAAGGATACACCTGGAATACTTTCCCAAATTGGTGTATATACATTAATCAAGTAACCTACAAAATATAATATAAGCGTAATCAACAATGTAAAGTTCAAGCCTTTTTTCTTATACAAACAATACACAATTACGTCCGCTAACATTAAGGCTGGTAAAAACCACAAATGATAATAACTTCCATTCAAGAAAAAATCTCTCACATATGTAAATAAATACTTAATTTGGAACCCGGTGTGCGTATAATCAAAAATCGTATATGGCAAATAAATAATTGTCCAAATCAAATAAATTCGAAATAAACGAATCAATGCCTTCTTTAAACGAGTCTCATTTAAATCTTCATTTTCTAAATCATAGTTTCTAAAAAAGAAGAATCCACTTGTCGTAAAAAAGAATGGAACCGCCAAACGACATACAGTATGAATAAAGTACGTATTAAATGTTTCAGAAATCTCTAAAAATGGAAATGTATGAATACATACAACTAATAAAGCCGAAACATAACGCGCAATATCTATCGATGCATACTGTCTTTTCATGAGCGCACCTTTAATCTAGGTACACGCGAAGAAATCGAAGTTAGTGTCTCATTGTTGATAGTCTTAGCCGTACGACTAATTTGATCAACAGTAACGACTTCATTTCCTTGATGACCTACGATACACACTACATCGCCCTCTTTTACATCATCTACTTCTGTAACATCAATCATACATTGATCCATACATAAGTTTCCAATCAATTTACATCTTTGGCCATGTACTAACACTTCAAATCCCTGATTCGATAAAAGACGTGGTAAACCATCCGCATATCCAATACTCATTGTCGCAACTTTTGTTGGTTTTTCAGCCACAAAATGACGACCATAACTTACACTTTGTCCAGGATATATCCATTTCACCAAACTAACATTGGCATACATAGACATAATTGGAATAAAGTCTGGATTTGTTTGGATTGGAATTTGATCATCACTCGTCACACCCATATAAAGTAGACCAGGTCTACAATATTCATATTCCAGCTCTGGATAGTTTAAAATTCCATAACTATTTTGAAGATGACGAATACCTGGATCAATACCTTGAGATTTCAATAAATCAATAACTTCATCAAATAATTGAATTTGTTTGGTCGTAAATGATCTACAATTCTCATCCAAACAATCACTCACAGGAAAATGCGAGAAGATGCCTTCTACACATAGATTTTCCATACGATACTCTTCATAAATATCTTCTATATGTTTATCTTGTTCTTGATAAACAATTCCCGTTCTGCACATACCTGTATCTACTTTACAATGACAACGAATCTTTACATTATTTTCCTTGGCATACGCATTTAATTCTCTTGCATACTCAATAGAAATCAAAGATTGAACAATATTTTGTTCATGAAGATAGTGAAAATGCATACTAGGTGTATATCCTAAAATTAGGATATTATCTTGAATTCCTGCATTTCTTAAGTTCAAAGCCTCATCCACACTCGAAACGCCAAAATAATCCACTCCACATTTTTGTAAAGCCTTAGCACATGCGACATCACCCAAACCATACGCATTGGCTTTGACGATACCCATAATTTTTGTTTTCTTTACGAGCTTTCTGACTTCTTCTACATTATGCGCAATCGCATCATAGTCGATTTCTGTCCAAGCCCGACTATAAGCTTCTAACATGCTCCAATAGTCCTTTGCATAGCTAATTCAATTAGCTTATCAATTAAATCCGCAAATTCAATTCCAGCTTCTTTCATCATAGAAGGATAACGAGAAGTAGCCGTTAATCCTGGAATTGTATTCAATTCATTTAAAATCACTTCTTTATCTTCTGTCACAAACATATCTACTCGTGCCATACCACAGCAGTTCATCGCAATATAGGTTCTACGAGCTAATTCTTGTGCTTCTTTAAATGTTTTTTCATCAATACGAGCCGGACAATAAATAGCTGCTCCCTTCATTTCATACTTACCTTCAAAATCAAAGAATCCACCATTAATTTCAATTTCATCCACTGATCCTGTAAAGATTTCTTCATTTCCCATAACAGCACAACCAATCTCAAAGCCCTTAATTACTTTTTCAACTAAGATCTTACCGCGACCATCATAGAAGAAAGCATCTTTACATGCACTTTCAAATTCTTCTTTATCATTCACAAAATGAACCCCATAGCTACTTCCTGCATTGCATGCTTAACAATCCATGGTAATGGAATCTCTTCTTGAATCTGTTCAAATGTAGGATTTTCTCGATTTGCGTATAAACAAATATAATCTGCACACGGAATATTTGCTTCCTTACAAAGAATATGCATGATTTCTTTGTCCATTGACATAGCACTTGACATTACATCACAGCCTACATAATGAATATTCATCAATTCAAGCAATCCTTGAATCAATCCATCTTCTCCATTTTTTCCATGTAGTACTGGGAACACACAATCCAATTCAATCACTTTGTTTGAACCATCCAAAGGCATGATTCCACCATTTACCCATGCACAAGATACACAAGTTTCTTCACTTTGCCATGTATCATGTTCAATCGAATCCACATCTCCATTATATAAATAGAAATGTCCATTTTTATTAATTCCAATTAAAGTCATATCATAGTTATCAGCATGAATCTGACGTAAAAAAGAAGCGACAGAATGCAATGAAACAGAGTATTCACTACTTTGTCCTCCAAATATGACACCTAAACGTAATTTACTCATTGTTTTTTCCCCCTAAATGCATCTACTAACGTATCCATTTTCATAGCTCTTGAACCCTTGATCAAAACAATACAATCTTGATCTAACAAAGGTTTAACAGCTTCATATATCTCATCTTTTGTTTCATACCACTTTCCATTAAAACCATCACTTGTTTCTTTAGAAAGAGGTCCCGTACAATATAGTTCGTCTACACCTTTTTGTTTAGCGTATTCGCCCACATCAAAGTGCAATTGTTTTTCTTCACTTCCAAGATCTAACATATCCGATAAAATGGCGATATGTTTTTGCGCAGGCAATTCCATCAATGTATCGATAGCTGCCTTTGCGCTTTCTGGATTTGATTTATACGTATCATCTAAAATATACGCATTTGAAACTGGAATTAGCTGTGTACGCATCTTTGTCATTTCTAAATCAGCCAATCCTTTTAAAATAGATTCCTCTTTTAATTGACAAGCCTTTGCGATAAAAATACACGGCAATGCGTTCATAGCCTGAAAATCACCAAATGCACGTAAATGAACAGGTGCATCCAGAATATTGCAGTTAAAAACAATTCCTTCTTTATCATATTTAATATCACTTGTGATAGAAACATCTCCACCTTGACCAAAAGATACGATTTTCTTATTTTCTGTATTCAAAGTAGGAAGAACCTGTTTTATTTCTTCACTTTCATGATTATAAAGGAATAAGCCATTTTCTTTTAATCCCTCTAAAATTTCACATTTTGCCTGCGCAATCTGAAGTCTACCACCCAAATTTTCCATGTGAGCTGAACCTACAGAAGTAATCACAGAAATATCTGGCTGTGCAATTGAAGTCAACTGCGTAATTTCGCCTTTGTTTTCCATACCCATTTCTAAAATCGCAACTTCAATATCTTCATCAAAGTCAAAAATAGTTAATGGAAGACCAATTTCACTATTACGATTTCCCTGTGTTTTTTGTGTTTTTTTCTCTTGTGAGAAAATACTATATAACATATCTTTACAACTCGTTTTTCCGTTAGAACCCGTTACACCAATTACTAATGGACGTAACTCATCTAAATACGCTTTTGCAAGATCTTGCATAGCTTTAAGCGTGTCATCAACTAAAATAACTGGAAAATCCGGATATGGAAGATGATCCTTTTGCCACAAACTAATCAAAGCACCATCTTCAATTGTTTGTTTGGCAAATACATGTCCATCTACCCTTTGACCAATAATTGGTACATATAAAACATCTCTTGTCACCTGTCGTGAATCAATCACAACACCATGTATTTTTCTTGTATCATCAATATCACCATGCACAGTTGCATGCATCATATTTGTTATTTCCTGAATGGTTTTTACAATCATCTCAAAACCTCCGCTTAGTTTACATTATAGCATAAAACTAGTCCTCAATATTTATAATTCATGAAAAATCCAAATTTTCCCATTTTTGACACTCGCAAGCACTATCAATTTTGTAAAATGAG
>ENA-OQIO01000179-OQIO01000179.1-human-gut-metagenome-genome-assembly--contig:-NODE-179-length-32253-cov-2.530380_pt1 | contig 32253 bp, 30 predicted proteins | sample MGYA00242573_ERZ504737 | MGnify/ENA primary metagenome ERZ504737 (study PRJEB26092, sample SAMD00036203) | human gut metagenome | host: Homo sapiens | study: EMG produced TPA metagenomics assembly of...
ATTAAATAAATAAAAAAGGAGCTTGGATAAGAAGATATATGACGCTTTTAGATGAAGTTTTACAGGCAAATCAAGCTTATCTTGAACATACACAAGAAGTGAATACTTGGAGTAAATATCCACAAAAACATCTAGCTATTGTTAGTTGTATGGATACACGTTTGGTTGAATTGTTAGAGCCAGCACTTGGTATTCGTCGCGGTGAAGTCAAAATGATAAAAACGGCAGGCAATACAATAACTAGTAAATTTGATGATGTAATTCGCAGTTTGTTAGTTTGCATTTATCAATTGATATCAAGGAAATTATGGTTATTGGTCATTATGGTTGTGGTATGGCAACAGCTACTTCAAAAGAATTGATTGATACTATGATAAAACGTGGTATTGATGGAAAAGCTATTGATAAAATAAAAGATGAATTATCCCAATGGATTGATACATTTCACAATCCTAAGGATAATGTGGAAAAAAGCGTAGCAAGTATACATGAAAATCCATTAATTCCTAATGAAATCCCCGTACATGGTTTAATCATTAATCCAGATACAGGAAAAGTTGATGTGGTAGTAAATGGTTATTAAGGATAGATAAATAAAACAGAGTATAGCTTATCGAAAGAAAAGTTATACTCTGTTTTTATTTTGTGATAGTCTTAAATATTTATGATATAATTAATAATAATTTGTGGATATTAATAGTTAATGGAGGTTTTTTTATGAATAATATAATCAAAATATGTATAATTTTTACGTTACTTAGTTTCTTGCCCTCGATATCTACAGCTCAAGTGTCTAGTGAATATATGGGAGATAAAAAACAAACATATAGTTTAGCTTATCCAGTAGTAGATATAGAGGATAAAAAGATTGAAGACAAAATAAATGAAGATATTGAAGCACAGCTTGAAGATTTAAAAGAAAAGATAGAAAAACATGTATATAGCAAAGTTGATATGACTTATTATGAAAAATATGAAGATGATAATATTATTTCTTTGATGTTTTATGTGAATAAGAAAAAGAAATTCTCTAATAGTATGGAATTAGAAGGTTATACTATCACATATGATAAACATACTGGTGAACGTGTACCTATGAGTAGATATCTAAATATCAATTTAGAACAATTGCAAGATGCTTTGAATAACAGCCAAGCTTATGCAGTTGATGGTTTAGATAATGGTGTTAATTTATCAAAAAGAATACCATATGTAAGTCATAATTATTTTATTTGTCATGATGGTTCAATAGGTTTATTGTAATCAAGCTGGCGATTTGATGGAAGTGGAAGCTGGTGCTTGCAAGATTGTAGTATCACCAGAAACTATTGCCAAAGTAAATGAACTAAATAAAGCTAATGAATAAAAATAAAATATAAAGTGGGTGATAGTGTCATGGAAGATTATGGATTATTAGCCATTTTAGTTTTTTTAATATTTTTGTTGACAGTAGGTTTAATAATAACAAAAAAGTAGAATTTGTACGTGCTTTGCCAGCTTTTGGTATAGTTACAGCGATATTAGCTGGCACTCCCATAACAGGCAGTGAATATAGCATTGCTGATTATGTTATTGCAAAAGGAGCTACGACTTTAGCTGAGCCGATGTTTATTTATATTTTAAGTGTGATGCTAGCAATATTTATTGTAGAATTTAAATTAGATGAGAGTATAAATCATTTATGTTTAAAGTATTTGCAAAATAATTTAAAAGGTATCTTATGGGTAGTAGCTATTTTGACAATAATAGTTTCTAGTATAATAACAAATTTTAGTTCGATAATTTTGATTGCGATTATATTTATGCCTATTTTGTTAAAAATAGGATTTAATAAGCAAGGTTCAGTCGTGTTGTTATTATTATCTAATGCGATAGGTAGTTGCTTAAATTCTGGATATCATATTTTGTACGCTAATTTATTATCATGGAATATTGATAAAGTAAAAGATTTTTATTATATCATGGCAGTTGTTGGCGTTATAGCTTTAGTTTTTTATATTTTCTTGAACAGTAAATATGTTAAAGATATTGAAAGCATAGATTATGAGCAGAAAAATATAAAAGTAAATTGGCAGGGATTATGTACTATTTTCATACCGTTTATAGCTGTTTTTGGCTTTAAATTAAATATTGAAACAGGTTTAATTTTAGCCTTATCTTATGGTTTTTTAGCTATGGGCTCCAAACAGCCATTTATGGATATGTTGGAATTATTGAAGGTTAGTATTTATAAATCTACGAGGGTTATTATTTTATTATCAAGTGTGGGGATTTTTATGCATGCTGTGAAGACTCCAGAAGTTGTAGATTTAATGGCACCGTTATTATTGCATTTAATGCCAAAATCGCCAACGCAATGTCTATTATTTTTCACGATATTATCACCACTTGTTTTATACAAAGGACCTTTCAACTTGCAAGGTATGGGGGCAGGTCTAAGTGCTGTGATAATATCTTCAACATCTATGAATCCTATGGTATTAGGTATGGCACTATTATCGTTGAATAATTTGAGAAAAATGATGGACCCTTTAGATGTGCAAAATATAGCTTTGATGCAATATGTAGATGTGGATACTAATTTAGTTATCAAGAAAATTTTGCCTTATGCTTTGAGTATAAATTATATTATGTTGTTTTATGCCTTAGTAGCTGTTGTATAAAAATAATAAAAAATGCCTTCTTAAAGTTTTTAGCTTTAGAAGGCATTTTTATTTTAAGCGTCTTTTAAGAAAGCGCTATATCCTTTTTTAGTTTCATAAACATCAATTTTGCTAGTGATTTCCCATGGGGAATGCATATTCAATACAGCAACACCACTATCTATTACTTGCATACCATATAGAGCCATGATATAAGCGATTGTTCCGCCACCGCCTAAGTCTACACGACCAAGCTCAGAAAATTGAATAGCTACATTATTTTTTTTCCATGATAGCACGGATATTGCCGAGATATTCAGCATTAGCATCATTAGAGCCAGATTTTCCACGAGCTCCTGTGAATTTATTAAATGCCATACCATGACCAAGGTAAGCGATATTTTTCATATCAAAAGAACCTTTATACAAAGCATCATATGCAGAAGTTACATCAGAAGATAACATTTTGCAATTAGCAAGACAACGTCTTAATGTTAAATCGTTATATTGACCAAGTAAATTTAAAACTTCAGCTACTGCATTTTCAAAGAAGCGAGATTGCATACCAGTAGCACCTACAGAACCGATTTCTTCTTTATCTACAAGAAGACAACAAGCTGTGCGAGTCATATTTTTAGTTTCAAGCATAGCTACTAAAGAAGTATAAGCGCAAACTCTATCATCTTGACCATAAGAGATGAGCATACTACGGTCAAAACCAGCTTCTCTAGCACGACCAGCAGGTACTACTTCAAGTTCAGCAGAGAGGAAATCTTCTTCTTCGATATCGTATTTTTGCCAACGATTTTTAAAACATTTGCTTTTACAGCATCTTTTTCAGCGCCATCAAGAGGAATAGAGCCAACTAAGATATCGAGGTTTTCACCTTCAATGACTTTAGCTGCATTTTTTTGCATTTGTTCTTGTGCTAAATGAATTAATAAATCTGTTACGCAAAATACAGGGTCATTATCATCTTCACCGATATTGATATCAAGAACAGTTCCATCTTTTTTGGCTACAACGCATGGATAGCAAGTGAACAGTAACCCATTGATATTTTTTGATACCACCATAATAATGTGTATCCATATAAGCAAGTCCACCATCTTCATAAAGTGGATTTTGTTTGATATCAAGGCGAGGACTATCGATATGAGCACCTAGAATATTCATGCCATTTTCCATAGGTTCAGAACCGATATTGAATAATACAACAGATTTATTCATACATACGGAATAAACTTTATCACCAGCTTGAAGTGTTTCTTTATTAGTGATGATATCTTTTAAATCTCTATAACCAGCTCTTTGAGCTTGGAAAATAATTTCTTTTACACATTCACGTTCTGTTTTGCATTTACTTAAAAAATGACGATAGTTTAAGCAAAGTTTCTCTAATGCTTTTTTTTCAGAAGCGGAATAATTATTCCAAATATCTTTTTTAGCATTTTTTAATGCTTTTTTATCTTTTTTTTCTTTAGCCATATATAAACACCTCTTAAATGATAATTATTATATGCATAACAATTTTATTATAGCAAAGATTAAAATAAAATTTAATTATTAATTGAGATTTTTTATAAAGATACAAAAAAAGGCTAGAATTTTCTAGCCTTTATTTTATTTCAGTGATAAATTCCCAGTCTTTGATATCTGTTATACCAAGACCATTGTTTTCATTTAAAATGATATGATTTTGTTTATAGAATATACCACCAACTATAGGGTCTGTGGCAAGTAAATCAGCTGCATCTAAATCTGCTTTAGTGATGATGGATTTACCACCAGCTAAACTAGCAGATGCTGTAATGCCTACTTTGGACTCGAGCATACAACCCATCATACATTCAACGCCACAAATTTTTGCCATGTCAGCGATTTTTAAAGCATTGTGGATACCGCCAGCTTTCATGAGTTTGATATTGATTAAATCGCAAGCTCTTTTAGCGAGAAGTTCAAATACTTCATATGTGCCAAAAGCTGATTCATCAGCCATGATAGGAGTATCTACATTATCTGTTACAAATTTTAGACCAACAGTATCATGAGCGATTACAGGTTGTTCAATGAGTTCAATATTTAAATTTTTATCTTCAAATTGGCGAATTAGGCGAACAGCTTCTTTAGGTTTCCAACCTTGATTGGCATCTAGCGAATGTTTATTTCATTGCCTACAGCATTTCTAATGGCAATAATGCGTTTAAAATCCAAGCTGAGTCGTTGCCAACTTTGATTTTTAAATCAGTATAACCATTATTTACAGCTTCAAGCGCATCTTGAGCCATGATTTCAGGTTCGCGTAAGCTAATTGTTAAATCAGATTTTATATCTGTGCGATAGCCACCTAATAATTTATATAATGGCAAATTGCACATTTGAGCGAATAAATCATAAATAGCGATATCTATAGCAGCTTTAGCAGAAGAATTATGAAGCATTGCTTTATCAATTTGATTGCAGATAGTTTCTAATTCGCAAATATTTAAGCCAATTAATTTAGGTGCAATGATATCATGAATGGCAGAGACTACAGACGCTTGACTATCTCCAGTGATGACAGCAGTTGGCGGAGCATTGCCAAAACCTATATTGCCTGTATCAGTGATTATTTTTATGATGATATCTTCGGCAAAGTCAACACGGCGCAGGGCTGTTATAAAAGGTTTTTTTAAGGGAATTTTAACTTTACCGATTTGAATTTGTATGATTTTCATAATGAATAAGACCTCAAAATATGATTATTTTTCAAATAGCACATCAATAGCAGTCATTGCCATAGCTTTAGCACCGATTAATGCTTGTTTCTTCGCATATTCAGAACCACTGGCATTAGCAAATTCTAAAGTGTGAACAAATAAATTATTGCCAATGCAAATAGTAGGTTGACAAGTTCTAGTAACATGACTGACATTGCCTACATCAGTAGAGCCATCAGCAAAATCATCAGGAAGTAGAGTATATTTTTCACCAAGTAGAGAGAAATTTTCTTGATAATATTGATTTAATAGTTTATCACTGCGCAAGTTTTTATAAAGTGGCTCATAGTGATACATTTTTAACTGTGTTTGATGTTTTAGCGCTATTTTTTGTGCTAATTTTTTGATTTGTGGAAGCATGACTTTTTCTAAATAATCTGTATCAAGACTGCGAATAGTAGCTCTTAGTGTAGCTTTAGCTGGAATGATATTAGGAGCTATGCCACCATCTGTGATAATTGTGCCAATGATATTAGGTTTAGTGAAGCTTTGTTTAAGTTTTTTAAATTCTTGATAAAAATCTACAAGAGCATCTAAAGCATTAATACCGTGATATACAGGGTCAGCGACATGAGCTTCTTTGCCTAGAAATGTTATTTCTAAAGGGTGAGTGGCAAAAGATGTGCCACCGATAGTTGTTTTATCATCAGGGTGAATGATTAAACATGCTTGTAAATCATCAAAATAACCATTATCAGCAATATTTAATTTAGCACCAATAGTTTCTTCAGCAGGACAGCCAAAGATTACTGTTTGAGCAATTTTATCTGTTACAGCATTGAAAGCTAATCCAGCCCCTAGACTCATCAAAGAAATGAGATTATGACCACAGCCATGACCAATATCAGGAAGAGCATCATATTCAGCTAAAAAGCCGATTTTTTTATCTCCATTTCCTTTAGTAGCAATAAAAGCAGTAGAAAATGTGTCTTTGAGAATAGGCGTGAATATAAATTGAAATTCTTCTAAAAGTTTTTTGAGATAATTTACCGCTTTTATTTCTTGCATACTGATTTCAGGATGTTGATGAAGATAATCAGCAAGTTTAGATAAGACGGGTTCGAGTTTATCAATTTCTTGACAGACTAATTGTTTTAAATCTTGTTTGTACATAAATAAAATCTTTCTAAAAATAAAATTAATTGATGAAATTAATAGAATTAACGTAATTTACAGTGAGCTTCACTAATGAAAAATTAATATTATCGTCAGTAATATTAATAGTAGCATTTACACCTAATGGCAAAAATGCATTTGTGCGTTCATGTCCTGCTGGGAAATTATAAATAGTAGGAACTTTGGCTAAATTAGCATACTGCTCTAAAACTTCTTTAACAGTAAATTCATAAGGTTCTTGTTTATTTGGTTGACAATGAGAAAAATTGCCGAAGATTAAACCTTTGATGTCTTTTAGTAAACCGTTTTGCCAAAGTTGACGAAGCATGCGGTCGATAGCATAAGCATCTTCACCGATATCTTCTAAGAATAAAATACTATTTTCCCCTTTTAATTCATAAGGAGTACCGCAAAGAGAAGTGATAACGCTTAGATTGCCACCGATTAATTTACCAAATGCTCTACCTGGATAAAATGATTCTAAATCGTGTTTTTTAGGTAGTGGAAAAGCACCGAGTGGAACAGACATGCGGAGACCACGACAAAAAGAAGAAATCGTATATTGCGTAGGTTTTCGTGATAAAGTTTTGAGCATAGGTCCATGAATAGTAACAAGTCGGCTATTTTGTCCAATGGCAGTATGAAGAGCTGTAACATCGCTAAAACCTATTAATAATTTTGGGTGTTTGCGGATTAAATCATAATCTAATAAATCAAGAATACGTGTACAACCATAACCACCACCAAAACATAAGATAGCATCAACTTCATCATCAGCAAAAAATTTATTGAGTTCACTTGCTCGCAATTTATCAGAACCTGCGAGATAACCTTCATTTGTTTTTAAAGTTTTGGAGATTTTTGTTTTATAACCCCATTGATGTAAAAGTTCAATGCCAGGAGTATAATCAAAATCTGCACAAGCAGTAGCTGGCGCTATGATGCCAATACAACTACCAATGCCAAGAATTTTGCCTTTGTGGCGAGTCTTCATCATAAAGGAAGCCTCCTTTATTCATAAATATTATTAATAAATCTAATTATTAGAATAGCATTTGAATAAGTATGAGTCAATTAAATGTTTTGACTTTATTGAAAATATAAAAGAAAAAACCATTATATTTAAATATATAATGGTTTTACTTATAAGATTTATTTTTCGGAAGCTTTTTCAGGGGAATTTTCGATATATGCTTCTTTAAAATCGATAGTGCCTAATATTGACCAGCGATAATTTTTTACATAAGGTTGAGCTATATAAGGTTGAGTAGTGTAATAAATCGGTAAGACAACAGCATCGTCCATCAAGATTTTTTCAGCTTCATGCATTGCTTGCATGCGAATTTCTTGATTATTTGTATTTTGAGCTTTGCGAACTAAATCATTATAGAGTGGATTGTGATATTGACCATCGTTATTTTCATCAAGATATACGTCCATAAAAGTCATAGGATCGGCATAATCTCCAATCCATGAAGCACGAGCTACTTGGAAATTTCCTGTATTTCTAGCGTCTAAATACACTTTTGATTCTTGATTTAAAAGTTCTACATTGACGTTTAAATTTTCTTTCCACATAGCTTGGATTACTTCAGCTACAGCTTTATGCATTTCATTTGTATTATATAAAATAGTTATAGGAGGAAGACCTTCGCCATTTGGATATCCGGCTTCACTGAGCAATTCTTTTGCTTTTTGTGGATTGTATTCTACGAGATTGCCACCTTCACGGCGAAAATCTTGTTTAGTTACAGGATTAGTAAGCCCTGGAGGAACCCAAGCATAAGCTGGCTCTTTGCCACCTTTAATTACATTATTGACAAGTTTTTCTCTATCCACAGCCATAGAAAAAGCTTTACGTACTAGAGGATTATCAAATGGAGCTTTTTGTGTATTGAAACTATAATAATAAGAGCCTAAATAAGGACTCATCTTGAATAAGCCTTCTTTAGTCAAGCGTTCTTGTTCAGAGATTGGCGGTTCTACAGTGATATTAGCTTGACCACTTTCTACCATAGAAACACGAGTGGATTGAGATTCACTGATAGGCCATTGCATATTTTCAAGTTTAACTTTATCTTTATCCCAATATTTATCATTTTTGACAAATTGTAATTGATTAGAATGTATCCAATGAGTTAAAACGAAAGGGCCATTAGAAACAATTTTATCATTAGCTGCCCAGATTTCAGGGTCTTTTTCAACAACATGATGTGGTACAGGATAATAAGCATGAAAGGCAGTTAAATTTAAAAAATATGTGATAGGTGCTTTTAATTTTACATATAGAGTTTTATCATCTAAAGCTTTTACCCCTACTTGGTCAGCAGATACTTCTTGTTTGAAAAAGGCTTCACCATTATTTAATGGATACATCATATAAGCATTTTCAGAAGCTGTTTGAGGGTCAAGTACACGTTTCCATGCATATTCAAAATCATGAGCAGTAAGAGGTGTACCATCATTCCAGAGAAGATTATCACGCAAATGGAATGTGTATTCTGTGCCGTCTGGAGAAATATCCCAACTTTTAGCTGCTGCTGGTTGAGGTTGTTCATGTTCATCTAAACGAGTCAAACCTTCAAATAAAGCAAGTTCTACATTTGATTCAGCGAGAGCTGTACTTTTAGCAGGGTCTAAAGTAGATGGTTCGCTTTCTAAAGCATAGCGAACAGTATCATCAGTCATAGCTTCATCACTACAACCACTGATGAGGAAACTATATACTATGAATATGGAAATTAAAATTAATTTAGGTGAAATAATTTTAAACATATAATCAGTCCTTTAATGATTAGATAATCAAATTTATTTTTGTGCTAGATAATTATAAATATATTGTCCTAATTTTCCCATTTCACGACCACCGATAGCATTTGATTTTAAATTAGAAGCAAAAATAATAATACTATAAGTGCCAAAATCTGCTTCTAAAATACCACCATCATGTTCGACAAAATCAAGCATACCTGTTTTATGATGGAATATGATATCTTCATCCCAATAATAAGGAATGCGGTCTCTAAATTGTTGGCGAGCTAAGATTTGCCATGCGATATTAAACCTTGCTAAATGACGATTATCATAGATATGACAAAGTAATTTATGGTAATCATTTACAGTTAAATAATTTTCTCTACCTTGCTTACTTGCTTCAAAATCCATCATATAACGTTGAATTTTTGTCTGTTTTAAATTTAATTTATCAGCATAAGCTTGAATATTATACATACCTAATTTTTTTATGAGAATATTTGTGGCTAAATTATCACTAAGGACAATCATTAGACTAGCAAGAGCTTTGATACTGACTTTTGTATCGCTATCCATTTCTTGTAATGCGCCACCACCTTCAACATATGGTACATAATCAATAGAGATTTTTTCATTAAAATCTAAATCACTAGCGCATAATGTAGCTAAAATAAGAACTTTAATCATACTAGCTGATTTATGAAGGTGATTTCCATTTAAGCAAATTGTTTCTTGGGAATTTTTTAGATTGCAGATTAAATAAGACCAATCTCCATCTAATTTTTGTACATAATCATTTAGATAATTTTGTAATTTATTCATGATAACACATCTTTTCTGTATAATAATTAAATTATTATCTATTATATCATACTGTACACAAGAGCCAAAATACGTGATAAATACCTGCTATAATGGAGTTTGGAAATACTGTATACAGTATTTAAATTGTAAATTTGTAAAAAAATATCTATGCAAGATAAAAATGACGTGCTATAATGATTTACGTTAAATACAGAAAAGGTATATAAGTAAAATTTATATACCTATTTTATTTTTTTATGATTTGTGAATAAAGATATTTCTATCAAGGAGTTGTGGTTTAATCATGAGTTTAAAAAACGCATATTTACAGAAAGTTTACGACAAAGTAGTAGCTAAAAATCCAAACGAAGCAGAATTCCAACAAGCAGTTTATGAAGTTTTAGAATCTATTACACCTGCAATTGAAAAAAATCCTGCTTATGAAAAAGCTAATATTATTGAACGCATGGTTGAGCCTGAACGTATGATTACTTTCCGTGTAACATGGGTTGATGATAATGGTAACGTACAAGTAAATCGTGGCTATAGAGTACAATTTAACTCTGCTATTGGACCATACAAAGGTGGTCTTCGTTTACATCCTTCCGTATGCGCTTCTGTAATTAAATTCTTAGGTTTTGAACAAGTATTGAAAAATTCTTTGACTACTCTTCCTATGGGTGGCGGTAAAGGCGGTAGTGATTTCGATCCAAAAGGTAAATCTGATATGGAAATCATGCGTTTCTGCCAAAGCTTCATGACTGAACTTGCAAAACATATCGGTGCAGATACTGACGTTCCTGCTGGTGATATCGGTGTTGGTGCTCGTGAAGTTGGTTACTTATTTGGTCAATACAAACGTCTTCGCAACGAATTCACTGGTGTATTAACTGGTAAAGGTTTATCCTTCGGTGGTTCTTTAGTAAGAACTGAAGCAACTGGTTATGGTTTATGCTATTTCGTTGAAGAAATGTTAAAAGATAGTAATACATCTTTTGCTGGTAAAGATGTTGTAGTATCTGGTTCTGGTAACGTTGCTATTTATGCTGCTGAAAAAGCTATGGAATTAGGTGCAAAAGTTATTGCTATGAGCGATTCCAATGGTTATGTAGTAGATAACGATGGTATCAAACTTGATGTTGTAAAACAGATTAAAGAAGTTGAACGTAAACGTATTAAAGAATACGCTGAACGTGTTGAAGGTGCACAATATCATGAAGGTTGCAAAGGTATTTGGACTGTTAAATGCGATATTGCTCTTCCTTGTGCAACTCAAAATGAAATTGATCTTGAATCCGCAAAAGCTCTCGTAGCTAACGGCTGTAAAGTTGTTGGTGAGGGTGCAAATATGCCTTCTACTATTGATGCAATCAACTATTTCTTAGACAATAAAGTTCTCTTTGCTCCTGCAAAAGCTGCAAATGCTGGTGGTGTTGCTACTTCCGGTCTTGAAATGAGCCAGAACAGCGAACGTTTAAGCTGGACATTTGAAGAAGTAGATGCAAAATTACATTCAATCATGGTAAATATCTACAAAAATGCAGCAACAACTGCAAAAGAATATGGCTTTGAAGGTAACCTCGTAGTAGGTGCAAACATTGCTGGTTTCTTAAAAGTAGCAGATGCTATGCTTGCTCAGGGCTATGCTTATTAATAAGTAATTTAAAATATAGAATAAAGCAATTAAAAGTGCAGAAATTTATTTTCTGCACTTTTTTATTTTATAAAGCTGTCGTTAATCAATAAAAGTTTATAAATATCAAAAATAAATTCTTATTTAATAATTATTATTAATATGATATAATTAATAGTATAAAACTAGGATTTATAAATGATTTTAAATTTGATAATAATATAAATAAGGAGGATATATTTTGTCTGATTTTATAACAGTAAAAGGAGCGAGAGCTCATAATTTAAAAAAATATAGATGTAAAAATTCCTCGTGATAAATTAGTAGTAGTAACAGGATTGAGTGGCAGTGGAAAATCTTCATTAGCTTTTGATACGATATATGCCGAAGGTCAACGTCGTTATGTAGAGTCTTTATCTGCATATGCTAGACAATTTTTAGGGCAGATGGATAAACCAGATGTTGATTATATAGAAGGATTATCTCCAGCTATATCTATTGATCAAAAGACAACAAGTCATAATCCTCGTTCTACAGTGGGAACAGTTACCGAGATTTATGATTATTTGCGTTTATTATTTGCTAGAGTGGGAAAACCTCATTGTCCAAAATGTGGCAAACCGATCACTCAGCAGACAGTAGACCAAATGGTGGATAATATCATGAGTTTGCCAGAACGCAGTAAATTATTGATCATGGCACAAATCATTCGTGGGAAAAAAGGCGAACATAAAAAAGTATTGGAACAAATTCGCAAAGAAGGTTATGTGCGTGTACGTATTGATGGCGAAGTTATAGATATTAATGAAGAAATCAATCTAGAAAAAAATAAAAAACATACGATTGAAGTGGTAATCGACCGCCTCATTGTGCGTGAAGGCATTGAACAACGTTTAGCAGATTCACTTGAAACTGCTTTAGATATAGGTGAAGGAATTGTCTATGTACAAGTGGTTGATGGTGAATTATTGATGTTTAGTCAAAATTTTGCTTGTATAGATTGTGGTATCAGTCTGCCAGAGATTGCTCCTCGTATGTTTTCTTTCAATAGTCCATATGGGGCTTGCCCTGAATGTAGTGGACTTGGCAGTCATCAACAATTTGATATAGATTTAGTAATGCCTAATAAAAATTTAAGTCCAGCAGAAGGTTTATTTGCACCATTATCTAAAAATCCAGCTTCTTATGCTATGGTACAGATTGAAGCTGTATTAAAAAAATATGGTTATACTTTAAATACTCCATGGAATGAAATCGATAAAAATATTCAAGAGTATTTGATAAATGGTTCAGGTGAAGAAAGATTTAATTATTCGTATGTAAATATGTATGATGAATATAAAGAGTATTTTTCACCATTTGAAGGTGTAATGCCTATGCTTGAGCGTCGTTATAAAGAGACTAATTCAGATATAATGCGAGAATCATATGAAGCATATATGAGCACTACACCATGTCCAAAATGTAAAGGGGCAAGGTTAAAACCAGAAGTATTGTCTATCACTATTGGCGATAAAAATATAAAACAAGTAACAGATATGACTATCGCTGAAGCTAGTGAATTTTTCAAAAATCTAAAATTCACTGAGCGTGAAGAAATCATTGCTAAACAGATAATGAAAGAACTTCATGCTAGATTAGGCTTTTTACTAGATGTAGGATTAGAATATTTAACATTATCTAGAGCGGCAGGCACTTTATCTGGCGGGGAAGCTCAGCGTATTCGCTTAGCTACACAGATAGGTTCAGGGTTAGTCGGTGTATTATATATTTTAGATGAACCTAGTATAGGACTTCATCAAAGAGATAATAATAGATTATTAGCTACATTAAAACATCTTCGCGATTTAGGAAATACATTGATTGTGGTAGAACATGATGAAGATACTATGTATGCAGCAGATTGTATTATTGATATAGGGCCAAAAGCAGGAGCTGGTGGCGGTGAAGTAGTAGCTCAAGGAACTGTTGAAGAAATCAAGCAAAATTTAAATTCAATAACAGGGCAATATTTAAGTCGTAGAAAATATATACCAGTACCAAAAGAGCGAAGAAAAGGCAATGGCAATTTTATTGAAGTTGTCGGTGCTAAAGAAAATAATTTAAAAAATATAAATGTAAAATTTCCATTAGGTGTATTTACTGTAGTAACAGGTGTTTCTGGTTCTGGAAAATCTACTTTGGTAAATGAAATATTGTATAAAGGTTTAGCAAGTAAATTATATACAATAAAAGGGAAACCAGGTAAACATAAAGAGATAAAAGGCATTGAAAATATAGATAAAATCATCAATATTGACCAATCGCCAATAGGAAGAACACCTCGCTCTAATCCTGCAACATATACAGGTGTGTTTGATAGCATTCGTGAATTATTTAGTCAAACCAATGAAGCGAAGATAAGAGGATATAAGCCTGGTCGTTTTAGTTTCAATGTCAAAGGTGGACGTTGTGAAGCTTGTCATGGTGATGGCATTATAAAAATCGAAATGCACTTTTTTACCAGATGTATATGTTCCATGTGAAGTTTGTAAGGGAGCGAGATATAATCGTGAAACTTTAGAAGTAAAATATAAAGGAAAAACAATATCTGATGTACTCAATATGACAGTTGATGAAGGCTGTGTATTTTTTGAAAATATACCTAAAATTTATCGCTATATGAAAGTATTACAAGATGTAGGACTTGGCTATATTCAATTGGGACAGCCAGCGACAACATTATCTGGCGGTGAAGCACAGCGTGTAAAATTAGCTTCTGAATTAGCTAGAAGAAGTACAGGTAAGACTCTGTATATTTTAGATGAACCGACAACAGGGCTTCATACAGCAGATATTCATCAACTTTTAGATGTATTGCAGCGATTAGTTGATGGCGGAGATACTGTAGTTGTCATTGAACATAATCTTGATGTGATAAAAACAGCAGATTATTTGATCGATTTAGGCCCTGAAGGTGGCAATCGCGGTGGCACTATTGTAGCCAAAGGAACACCGGAAGATATAGCCAAAGTAAAAGCTTCATACACAGGGCAATTTTTAAAACTTTTACTTGAAGAAGGAAAAAGATTAAATAAACGAGATGCATAAAAATAAAGACCTTAAGCCAAATGACTTAAGGTCTTTATTTTTTAGTATAAAAGGGGTTAAAAAGCACTATATAAAGTATATAGTGAGGAGAATAAAAGCATTACAAATATAATGCGATTAAACATTTTTTGAGAAAGATAAGGGAATAATTTATTACCAATCCATAAACCAATAAAGCAAAATGGTAATAAATAAATGGATTGTTCTATTGCAAAAGTGAAGTCAGTATTTCCCATTAAAAAGATAATAATTGCACTTATATTAGTGATAGCAAAATAAGCGATACAAGTAGCACGCATGGAAACTTTATCACGATTAGCATTTGCTAAATATAAGATTAAAGGAGGGCCACCCATACTAGTGGCAGTCGTCAAGATACCGGATAACACACCGGTAATACCTGTTTTCAATGTAGTTTCTGTAATCTTTTTATGATTTAATTGCATGATTATCAAGAAAAATAAGATAATTAAACTTACAAAAATTTTTAATATATTATTAGGAGCAATCTGAAAGATTAATAAACCGAGAGGTTGTCCAAGTAAAGAACCTATAAATAAAATCAAAAGAAAACGATAATCTACATTTTTTCGCAGTGCAATAGCAAAAAATATATTGATTACTACACAAATAACTTGAAGAATTAGTACTACTTGTTTAGGATCGTAAACCATTAAAAATAATGGAGTAGAAACAATTGATAGTCCAAATCCTGTCAAAGATTGAATTAGTGTAGAGCCAAAACCGATAAATATAGCTAAATATAAGATTTAGATTTATATCGGACATAATATACACCTCATTAAATATTTAATTATATCTTACAAAATATATTTTATAAGATTAAAATATAAAAGTCAAATATTATTTTCTGAATATATCTTGAAAAATATATTTGACAAAATTTATTTTATAAGATAATATATAACTTGTAAAAAATAATATTGAGGTGATAAAAATGATGACAGTTTTAGAAAATCATGAATTGATTGCCAAGATATCTAGTCATGGTGCGGAAGCACATAGTTTGTATGATAAAACAACTAAGACAGAATATATTTGGCAAGGCGATAAGACATATTGGTCATGGCATGCACCGATTTGTTTTCCAATTACAGGTAGGGTACATAATGATGAGTATATTTTTGAAAATAAAAAATATGCATTAACAGTTCATGGTTTTGCTAGAGATTATGAATTTTCATTGTTAAAAAAGACTGAAAATAGTGTTATTTATGAATTAATTTATAATGATGAAAGCTTAAAAGTATATCCATTTAAATTCTCTTTACAATTAGAATATGTATTATCAGAAAATGGATTACAGGTGAATTACACAGTAAAAAATCTAGAAGATGTAAATAAAGATACTAGGTTTACATACTGCTTATAATTGCCCATTAGAGAAAACAGATGATTTTGAAGATTATGAATTAATTTTCGAACAAAAAGAAACTGCTAAAAGACATTTTCTGAGTAACGGAATTATTAATAATGAAACAGCAGATTTATTAAATGATGAAGATACTTTAGCTATAAGCAAAAAATTATTTGAAAAAGATTTAATTTTGTTAAAGCAAATTAAATCAAAATATGTTACTTTGAAGAGTAAAAAATCTGGTAAGTTCGTAAGAGTATATTTAATAATTTCAATAATGTAGGATTTTGGACAAAACCACAGGGGGCACCATTTGTTTGCATTGAGCCTTGGAATGGTTTACCAGATGTAAAAGATAAATATGTAGATTTTTCAGAAAAAGAAGAAATTTGTAAATTAAAATCAAATGAAGAATTTAACTGTAGTTACAAAATAGAAATTAAGTGATTTCTATTAAGATAAGTAAACATTTAATAACTAAGGGGGAGTAGTTATAATGAGTAGTTTAGAACAGACTGTTTCAACTACAAAATTAAAGTTGAAGGAAAAGATTGCTTATGGATTAGGAGATGTTGGTAATAACTTTTTATTCGATTTAGGACAGATATATTTATTAAAGTTCTATACAGATATATTAGGTTTGCCAGCTATTTGGGCAGGTTCTATTTTCTTAGTAAGTAAAGTTTTTGATGCTTTTGCCGATATATCTGTGGGTACAGTAGTAGACTCAGGTAAATTTAGCAGTAAAAAGTTAGGTAAATTTAGACCATTTATGATTTATGGACTTATACCATTGGGATTAATGACCGTAGTTTGTTTTACCAATCCAGATTTTAGTGTTACTGGGAAATTGATATTTGCGTATGCATCATATATGTTATTTGGTTTAACATATAGTATCGTAAATATTCCATTTGGTTCTATTGCTTCTGTAATGACACAAGATCCATTAGAACGTTCACAATTAGCAGCTTTCCGTCAAGCTGGTAGTAATACAGGTTTGTTGATTACAACAGTTGCATTTATGCCAATTGTGTTGTTATTTGATAGTGAAGAAACAGGTTATTTCGTAGCCGCTTGTGTTTTTGCTATAATGGGTGTTTTAGTTACATTATATTGTGCTTTAAATATTAAAGAACATGTAAAAGTAGATAGAAAAGTTCATGAACGTGTTCATTTAGGAACTGCATTTAAATCTATTTTGAAAAATTCTCCATTATTAATTTTATGTTTAGTAAACTTATTTACATTCTCAGCTTTCAACGTAAAATTGGCTGTACAGGTATATTATTGTCAATACATTTTAAATGATATGACAATCATTCCTTATATGGGCTTCTTCAGTATTGGTTGTGTATTTATCGGTGTTGCTTTAGTAACTCATATGGTAAAATGGCTTGGTGGTAGAAAACAAACATATATGTTTGGTTGTGCTGTATGGGCTGTTGGTGATATTATCAACTATTTATTTGTAACAGATCCAACAATGTTTATCGTATTCTCTTGTGTTGCTTTCTTTGGTAGTTCTTTTGTAAATAGCTTAAACTGGGCTTTAGTAGCAGATGCTGTTGAATATGGTGAATATAAAACAGGTGTAAGAGCTGAAGGTATTGTATATTCCTTCTTTACTTTCTTTAGAAAATGCTCTCAGGCAGTAGCTGGCTTTGTACCAGGTTTAGTATTAACAATGGTAGGTTATGTGCCAAATGCTGTTCAATCTTTAGAAGCATTAGAAGGTATTAGAGGCTTGATGTTTATCTATCCAGGTGTACTTGCTATTGCAACTATTATTGTAATGGGCTTCTTCTACAAATTAAGTGATCAAAGATTTAGAGAATTATTATTTGAATTACAAAAAAGAAAAAGCCAACAAGCTAAGCAATAAACTATAGAAAAATAGAAAAAATATCTCCTTACATTGAAAATATACATTAAAAATATGTTAAAATAGAAAAAGTATTAATTAAGAGTATTATTGTGAGGAGAAAAAGAAATGGCTTTTAGTAAATCAGCGCCTATTCAATTACATTATCAATTAGCAAATGAATTAAGAAATTATATACAAAGCGGTTCTTGGAATATTGGAGATTTATTTCCTACTGATAGGGAAATTATGGAAAAATACAAAGTCAGTGCAACAACTGTTCGTAGAGCAGTAAAACAGTTAGTTGAAGAAGGCTGGATCGAAAGACAACCAGGTAAAGGAACTTTTATCAAAAAAGAACCAATAAAAGAAGAATTAGGTAAATTGACAGGCTTTTTCGAAGAAATGACAAATAAGGGATTTGTGCCTAAAGCTGAAGTTTTAGATATCATAGAAGTTGATGTAGATGAAGCTTTGTTGAAAAAATTTCCTGAAGTAAAATTATTAAATGAAGAAAAAGTTATGTTAATAAAGAAATTGCATAAAATAAATGATAAAAAATTGATTTATGTTAATAGTTTTTGGAAATTAGAATATGGTAAAGAATTAGCTAAATATGATTTATCTAATACAGGTGTATATGAAATTGCTGATAGATTTTTAAATGTACAATTGACTAAAGCGGAAGAAACAATTTCAGCGAAAGCTGCATCTAAAGAAGAGGCAACTCTTTTGGATATAAAAAAAGGAGAGCCTGTATTGTTGATGGAACGATTAAGCTATCAAGACAATGTTCCTATAGAATATGCATATAATGTTTATAGAGCAGATAGATATCGTTATAATATAACTTTGCATAAAAATCAGATAAATAAAGAAATAGTAATTGGTTAATCAAAGGGTATAGTCTTCTAAAAAAAGGGAGACCTATACCCTAAAATATATCTTGAAAAATATATTTCAATGAGTATAATAATAGATAAGGATAATTTTAATTTTGTTGAAAATGATTTAAATATGATAAGGTGGTAATAATATGGCTTTAGTTACATTAAAAGAACTTTTAGGAAATATAAAAGATAAAGGTGCTGTAGGTGCATTTAGTACATATGATTTATTTACAGCTCAAGGAATTATAGCGGGAGCGGAAAAAGTTAACATGCCAGTTATTTTAATGATTGGTAGCGGTCCATTAAGTAAACCAGGTAATTTCGAAGTAGGAAGATTGATGGTTAAATTAGCTCAGGAAGCAAAAGTTCCAGCTGCTGTATTCTTAGACCATTCAAAATCTTTTGAATTATGTATGAAAGCTATTCAATTAGGTTTTAGTTCTGTAATGATTGATGGTTCTCATTTACCATTTGAAGAAAATGTAGCACTTACTAAAAAAGTAGTAGAAGCTGCTCATGCAGTAGGCGTATCTGTAGAAGCTGAATTGGGAGCTTTAGCAGGTATTGAAGATGGTGAATCAGTAGCTAATGCAAAAGTTACAGATCCAAAAGATGCAGCTAAATTTGTAGAATTAACAAATGTAGATGCAATGGCATTATCCATTGGAAATGCTCATGGATTATATAAAGGTGTTCCAAATTTACATTATGATGTTTTAGAAGAAACTGCAAAATTAATTGATACTCCACTTGTATTACATGGTGGTACTGGTTTAAGTAAAGAACAATTTGCAAAATGTATTGATTTAGGCGTAAAGAAAGTAAATATTGGTACAGAAATTAAACGTTCCTTCATGGATACTTTCACTAACTTACATTTACAAGATAAAGAAGCATATGATTTTGTAAATATTCCACAAAAAGCAAAAGAAGCAGTAGCAAATACAGTAGAACAAAATTTAAGATTTTTTGCTGAAGGCTGGAAATCTGAATTGAAATAAGATGAGGTAGATTTGAGATGACAGTTAGTATGACAACAAATAAAAAAGTAAATAAGATAGCTGTTGTACAAACTGGAGGTTGTAGTGCAGTTATAAATTCCACTTTAGCTGGTATTGTTGAAAATGCTAAAGCAAGTGGTTTAACAATATATGGATTATTAAATGGTTTTGAGGGTTTATTAAATAATAAAATTATAGATTTATCAGTTTTGACAAAAGAACAGATTGATAAATTAAGAAATACTCCAGCTATGTTTTTAGGTTCAAGTCGAATGTTTTTGACTAAAGAAATTTTTAAAGCAATTCCTCAAAAATTAAATGAATTAGGAATAGATGCTTTGATAATGATTGGTGGAAATGGAACTATGTATGCAGCGAAAGTAATTCATCAATCAGCAGTAGAGCAAAATATAGATTTAGTAGTAGTTGGTTCACCAAAAACAGTAGATAATGATATGTTTGGTATTGAATATAGCCCAGGTTTTGGTAGTGCTGCTAAATATATTGCGCAATTAGTTAGAGATATAAGCGTTGACCTTGAATCTATGAAGACATTTGAACAAGTTCGCATTATTGAAGTTATGGGACGTTCTGTTGGGTGGTTAGCAGCTGCTAGTATGCTTGCTAAAAGAAGTGAAAAAGGTGCACCACATTTAATTTATTTACCAGAACATGATTTTAATGAAGCTGAATTTGTAGAAGATGTAAAAAAAGTATATGAAGAAAACGGTTTTGTAGTAGCTGTCATTGGTGAAGGTATTCATGATAGCGAAGGAAATCCAGTCGGTTCAAATCCATTTGCTGATGTAAAACAGGCAAGCAAAATTTACGGTGGAGCTTCCACTTATTTAGCATCACTTATCAGTGAAAAATTAAATTTAAAGGCACGTGCTCAAGATTTAACTATGGCACAGAGATGTTTTGGTGCACTACGTTCAGATATTGATGAGCAAAAAGCTTATAAAATAGGATTTGTAACTATTGAAGCATTAAAAGATAATCATGATAATGAAATGATTTGTTTAGCAGATAATAATGAAGATTATTATACTATTGCTTTAGAAGATGTTGGTGGCAAAGAAAAGAAAGTGCCTGATGATTTTTATGATGCTAAAAATAAACAAATGACAAAAGATTTTAAAGAATGGATTATGCCAATTATTGGCAATTTTGATGATAAGTATTTATCTTTAAGCGATATGAAATAAAAAAAAGGACGTGTATATATTATGGCAATTAAGGCGGTATTTGTTCCATTAGCGAGAACTACTTTTTATATGCCTAGTGCAGAAGAAAGTTTTAAAAACTCTGTAAATGTTTTAAAAAAATATTTTTGAAGATATAAAAGTACCAGAAGCTTTAATAACTGATCCAGCTGATTTAACAGCTTATTTAGATGAAGTAGATAAAGCAGATTTAATTATTTATCAATGTACAACATTTATCGGCTCTGAGTTTATGTATGAATTAATGCGTAAATTTAAATGCCCTGTGATTATTTGGGCAATCAGAGAACCATCTATTGATGGAACAAGATTAAAATTAAATTCTTTAACAGGAGCATTTTCTGCTGGTAATAGTGTGTATACACAAGATAGAGATTTTGATTTTGTCTTTGGTAATCCAGATGAACAATCTGTAATCGATGAATTTACAAAATACAATAAAGCTATAACTTTAATCAATGATTTAAAAGAATTAGTTATTGGTGTAGTTGGTAATCAGCCAGCAGGTTTTGGCTTTGGTGCTATTAATGAAACTGATTTAGTAGGTGCATTAGGTAGCAGAGTTGCTCGTGTAGAAGCAGCAAGCATCATGGAAAAAGCTAAATCTTATACAAGCGAAGAACTTGCAAAAGATTTAGAAGAATTAAATAGCCGTACAATAAACGTAAATATTCCACAGGAAAATATGGAAAAATATGCAAGACTTAGAAAAGCTTTCCAAGCTTTTGTTGATGAAAACAAAATAGGCGCATTAGCTTCTCGTTGTTGGCCTGATTTCTTCACTGGTTTTGGAGCTCCTGTTTGTGCAGTATTGTCCATGTTAAATGACAATAATATTCCATCATCTTGTGAAACTGATATTGGCGGTGCTATCAGTATGTTTATCGGCAGTAAATTAACTAATACTGCAACATATTTTGGTGATCCAGTAGCTATTGATGAAGCTTGTGATAGTATTGTTTATTGGCATTGCGGAGCAGGCGCAAGTTCTTTAGCAAATGCGTCTTGTGGTGCTAAATTAGGTGTACATCCTAATAGAAAAATTGGCCCAGTAATGGATTTTGGCTTAAAAGCAGGTAAAGTTACTGTTTTAAGATTGGGTAAAGATAAAGATGGTTATAGAATGTTCATTTATAAAGGTGAAGCTTTAGATGAACCACAAAAATTCTATGGTACATCTGTAACAGTAAGACCTGAAAATGGCAATGCAGCAGCATATGTTAAAAACTTCGTTAAAGATGGTTGGGAACCACATTTTGTTATTGCTTATGGTGATATTGTAGATGAAGTAAAAATTATGTGTAATCTTTTGAAAATAAGAGTTTTTGAATATTAATTTTGAACATTATAAGAATAGGGGTAAATAAAATGAAAATTGGATATATTGGGTTAGGCTTAATGGGTGGTCCTTTAGCTAGAAATTTAATTAGAGCTGGTAAAGAAGTAAAAGTTTTTGATTTAAATGAAGAAAGTATCAAAAGAACTTTAGCAGTAGGTACAACAGGTGTGGGTGTAAAATCTGCAGATGAATTAGCTGATTGTGATGTAGTATTTACAAGCTTGCCATTACCTGTGCATATTAAATCTACTATGATTGGTGAAAATGGTTTATTAAATAAAATGAAAGAAGGCAGTGTTTATATTGATGTAAGCACTATTGATCCACAAACAGCTCAAGAATTAGAAGACTTTGCAGCAGCAAGAGGCATTGGCTTTATGGGTTGTCCACTTGGTAAAGGTCCTGCTCAAGCAGAAAAAGCAGAACAGCCTATTTTTGCTGGTGGTAAAAAAGAAACTTTTGAAAAAGTAAAAGAAATTTTGGAAATCGTTGGTAGCCCTGTATATTATATGGGTGGAGCAACTCAAGCATATGCTTTTAAATTAATTAGTAATATGGTTGGTATGACAAATTTAGCTGTATTATCCGAAGGTATGCGTCTTTGTGAAAAAGCTGGTATTGAAGGTAATTTATTCCAAAAATTATTGGCAGAAACTGGAGCGGATTCAGCTCAGCTTCATATGAGAGGACCTTTAATGCTTGCTAATGATTATGCAAATCGTTTTGGTGTTAAACTTGCATTAAAAGATGTTCGTTTAGGTTGTGAAATGGGCGATGCATGGGGATATAGTGCAGAATTTACAAAATTGGCAAAATCTTATTTTGAAAAAGCTGATAATGAAGGCTATGGTATGGAAGATTGCGTAGCTGTATATAAAGTAATTAAATAATTGTTCGATTAGTTTTACGATAAAGAGGTAATTATAATGAGAAAAGCGTTTATTTGTCCAACAAAATATGTTCAAGGTGAAGATGAACTTTTAAATTTAGGTTATTTTGTATCTACTTATGGAAAAACAGCATTATTAATTGCTCATCCAGATGATATTGCACGTGTTCAAGATAAATTAGATAAAACAGCAGAAAAATTCGGTGTGAAATTTGTAACAAGCTCTTTTAGTGGTCAATGCTCTAGACAAGAAGTAGCTCGTTTACAGGAAGTAGCTAAAGAAAATAAATGCGATTGCACTATTGGTCTTGGTGGCGGTAAAGCTATCGATACAGCAAAATGTGTAGCTCAAGGTGATGCTTTGATTATCGTACCTACAATTGTAGCAACTGATGCTCCAACTAGTCATTCTGCTGTATTATATACTCCAGATGGAGCTTTTGATGATTATGCATATTTCAAACAAAGCCCAAGTGTTATTTTGATTGATACAACAGTTATTGCAAATGCACCAGTACGTTTCTTAGTATCTGGTATGGGTGATGCTTTATCCACATATTTTGAAGCACGTGCTACTACAAGAGCTTTTGCTAATGTAAATGCAGGTCTTCCTTGTGGTTATCGTGAAGGTCTTTGCGGCCCTGCAAAATCAACAAATGCAGCATTTATCTTTGCTAAAACTTGCTATGAAATGTTGTTAGAAAATGGTGTAAAAGCAAAACAAGCTTGCGAATGTAAAAAAGTAACTCAAGCTTTAGAAAATATTATTGAAACAAATGTTTTATTATCTGGTATTGGTTTTGAAAGTGGCGGACTTGCAGCTGCTCATGCTATTCATGATGGTTTAACTATTCTTGAAGGTAGCCATAAATATATGCATGGTGAAAAAGTTGCATTTGGTACAATTATTCAGTTAGTATTAGAAAATGCACCAACAGAAGAATTACATGAAGTACTTGATTTCTGCTTAGCAGTAGGTCTTCCTGTATGTTTAGAAGATATTGGTGTGGATACTATTACTGATGAAGAATTAATGCAAGTTGCAGAAAAATCTTGTATTCCAGAAGAATCCGTACATTCTATGCCATTCCCTATCACTGTAGATGATGTTGCAGCAGCTATTATCACAGCTGATAAAATTGGTAAAGAATATAAAATGAAAAAAATGTCTAAATAATATTTAGAAATAAGGGTGCGAACATGAAAAAAATAATTAATACACCAGAAACAATTGTTAGAGAAATGTGTAAAGGGTTTGTTTTAGCAAACCCTACACTAGAATTTGTAGAAAAATATAAAATCGTAAAGAAAAAAAATATAGATAAAAATAAAGTAAGCTTAATCAGCGGTGGCGGTAGCGGTCATGAGCCAGCTCATGCAGGTTTTGTCGGTAAAGGCATGTTAGATGCGGCTGTATGTGGTGATGTATTTGCTTCTCCATCACAAGTACAGGTATATCAAGCAATTAAAGCTACAGCAAGTGATAAAGGCACATTACTTATCATTAAAAATTATAGCGGTGATATGATGAACTTCCAAAGTGCTGCTTATTTAGCAGAAATGGATAATATCACTGTAGATTATGTAAAAGTTGAAGATGATATTGCAGTACAAGATAGCTTATATACAGTTGGTCGTCGTGGTGTTGCAGGTACTGTTTTTGTGCATAAAATTGCAGGTGCAGCAGCTCAAAAAGGTTTAGAATTAGCAGAAGTAAAAAGAATTGCACAAAAAGCTGCTGATAATGTTAGAAGCTTAGGTTTTGCATTTACTTCTTGTACTGTACCAGCAAAAGGAACACCTACATTTGAACTTGCTGAAGATGAGATGGAATATGGTGTAGGTATTCATGGTGAACCTGGTATAAGACGTGAAAAAATTGCAACTGCTGATGAATTAGCTCATCGTATGGTAGAAGCATTAGTTGATGATTTAAAATTAGCTGATAATGATGAAGTTGCTGTTTTAGTAAATGGCTTTGGCAGTACACCATTAATGGAATTAAATGTATTAAATTACGCTGTAAATAAAGAATTAGCTAGCAAAAACTTAAAACCAGTACGCATTATTGTTGGCAATTACATGACAAGTATAGATATGGCAGGAGCTTCTGTTTCTTTATTGAAATTAGATGAAGAATTAAAATCTTATTTAGTAGCACCTGTAGATACACCTTCTTTAAAAATCAATGAAAATGAAGAAGATGTAGATATGAGCCTTGTTGCAAAACAAGATGAAAATAAAGTAGTAAAAGAAGTTTCTTTTGATGTAGAAACTGATTTAGCTTATGTTGATGTAGTAGATAATAAAATCACTTTAAATAATATGATTTATATTATTGATAAAATGAGTGAAATTATTATTAGAAATGAAGTACCATTCTGCGAATTAGATTCTCATGCAGGTGATGGTGACTTCGGTATGAGTGTAGCTAAAGGTTTTAAAGAATTGAAACGTCAATGGCATGAAGTAGTAGCTCAAGGAAAAGATATTGGTGCATTTTTAGAAGCTTGCTCTATGGTTATCATGGAACATTGTGGCGGTGCTTCTGGCCCTGTTTGGGGATTTGCTTTCAAAACAGCAGGCAAAGTTGCAGAAGGTAAACAAGAATTGACTGTAGCAGAATTTGCTCAATTATTACAAGGTGCTGTAGATGGTATACAAGCTGTAGGCAAGAGAGCATTCGGTAGAGGTGCTGTAGTTGGCGATAAAACATTGATAGATGCATTAGTTCCATGTGCAGATACTTGGAAAGTAGCAGTAAAACAAAACTGTGATATGGAAAGTGCATTTGTTGAAGGTGCAAAAGCTGCTGTAGCTGGTGCTGATAGTACAAAAGAAATTGTAGCTCGCATGGGTAGAGCAGGTACTGTAGGCGAAAGAAGTATAGGATATCCAGATGCTGGTGCATATGCTTTAGGCGTTATTTTCACAGAATTAACAGATAGCTTAATTTTAAAAAATAAGGAGAAAGATTATGCAATTAGTAAATATTGAAAATGGTTTTTCTTTAATAGAAAATGATAAAGTAGTATTTTCTCATACAATAGATAATCCAGCTATCTTTATCGGTAAAGGTAAAGAAAAAATGGATATTTATCGTGGTAACTTTGATATAGAAGATTATGTAATTGAAAGATATCCATTAAAAAATGCTAAAGTTGATGGTAATAAAGTATTATTATCAGCTTATAATGATGTAGTTGAAATTGAATTAAATATTGAAACTAAAGATAATTATGCAAAAGTAAATATTAAAGCTACAAATGATAATGTAAATCGTATTTGGATTAGAATTCCAGCTCAAAAAGAAGAATTTGTTTGGGGCTGTGGGGAACAGATGTCTTATTTCAATTTGAGAGGAAGACATTTCCCTCTTTGGACATCTGAACCAGGTGTTGGTCGTGATAAAACAACAGAAATAACATTCTTATCTGATAAATATAATAAAGCTGGTGGCGATTATTATAATACTAACTATCCACAACCAACTTTTGTATCTTCAAGAAAATATGCTTGTCATGTAAACAGTACAGCTTATGCAGATTTCGATTTTAGAAATGAAGCATTTCATGAATTACAAATTTGGGAAGTTCCTGAATCTATAGAATTTTTCACAGCAGATACTTTCTTAGGTATTATTGAAGAATTAAGTGATAGATTTGGTAAACAGCCTAAATTAGCAGATTGGTTATATGATGGTGTTATTTTGGGATTAAAAGGCGGAGAAGAAAATACATTCTCTCGTATGGAAAATGCTATAAACCATGGTATTCCAGTTGTAGGTGTATGGAGTGAAGACTGGGCTGGTGTAAGAGAAACATCTTTCGGTACAAGAAATTTCTGGGATTGGAAATGGGGTAAAAAACGTTATCCTAATTTAGATAAAAAAATCAAAGAACTTGAACAAAGAGGTATTCGCTCTTATGCATATGCTTGTCCATATCTTTGCACAGATGGAGATTTATTCCCAATTGCTGAAGAGAGAGGATATTTTGCTAAAAATTCTAAAGGTGAAACAGCACTTGTAGATTTTGGTGAATTTTATTGTGGTATCGTAGATTTCACAAATCCAGAAGCAGCAGATTGGTTTAAAGAAGAAATCATTCAGAAAAATATGCTTGATTTTGGTGTACGTGGCTGGATGGCTGACTTTGGTGAATATTTACCAACAGATGATGTTTATCTTGCAAATGGTGTAGATGCAAAAATCATGCATAATGCTTGGCCAGCACTTTGGGCAGAAGTAAATGCTAAAGGTGTTGCTGAAAGAGGCTTAACAGATGAAGTAACATTCTTCATGCGTGCAGGTGGTACAGGTACACAGAAATATTGTCCAATGCTTTGGGCTGGTGACCAATGCGTAGATTTCTCTCGTCATGATGGCTTGAATACTGTTATCTGTGGTGCATTATCTTCTGGTCTTTTAGGTAATGCATATCATCATAGTGATATTGGTGGTTATACAAGCTTATTTGGTAACCGCAGAACTAAAGAAGTATTTGATCGTTGGGTAGATATGGCAACATTCACATCTATGATGAGAACTCATGAATGCAATAGACCATATGAAAACTTCCAATTTGACCAAGATGCGCAAACAATGGCTCATTTAGCAAGAATGACAAATATTCATCGTCATTTAAAACCATATTTAAAATCCTTGTCTGAAGAAGCTAGTCAAAAAGGCTATCCAGTACAAAGACCATTATTTGTTCATTTTGAAAATGATATAAATACTTATGCTATTCAAGATGAATATATGTTTGGTCCAGATATGTTGGTAGCACCTGTTCATAAAAAAGATGTAAAAGAATGGCAGGTATATTTACCAGCTGGTCAAACATGGGTAAATATTTGGAATATGCAAGAAATTCAAGGTGGTCAAAGTATTACAATTGATGCTCCAATTGGAAAACCACCAGTATTCTTCCGCAAAGGTAGTGCATGGACTGAATTATTCAATGGTGTAAAAGAAATTTGATAATAGAATAGACAGCTTATAGAAATATAAGCTGTCTAATATTTAAATAAGCTATAAATATTTTTGCAATATTTTTTATTTTCAATATTTATATTGAGCAAGGAGAGAAGTTATTTATGAATAAAAAAATGTTAACATCTACACTTAGTGCGATGGTTTTAAGTGGATTGATTACAGGAACAGCATTAGCAGCACAAAATCCTTTTTCTGATGTTCCAGAAGATAGTTGGGCATATGATGCAGTAAGTCAATTAGCAGCTGACGGTATTATTGATGGATATCCAGATGGTACATATAAAGGTCAAAATACAATGACTCGTTATGAAATGGCTCAAATTACAGCTCGTGCTATGGTAAAAACTGATTTAGATAAAGCAGATAAAGCTTTAGTAGATAAATTAGCTGCTGAATTTGCTGAAGAATTAGATAATCTAGGTGTTAGAGTTAGCGATTTAGAGAAAAAATCTGATAATGTAAAATGGTCAGGAACTGTAAGATACCGTTATACAGATGTAGATAAAACTAAACCTAGTGGAAATAGTGAACATAATTTATTATTCCGCATAGAACCACATGCATATATTGGCAATACAGGTTGGAGGCACATTCTCGTGTGGAATATTTAAGCGATATTGGTAATGATGAAAATTTTGATGCTACAGTAGATAGAGCATGGGTAGAAGGTCCTGCTTTAGGTGGAACATGGAAATTAGGTAAATATCCAATTTTATCAATGAATGGTTTATTATTAGATGATAAAGTATCTGGTGCAGAGGTAATTTTTAATAATGATAATTTAAAAACTACTATTCAAGCTGGTCGTTTTAATACTGATAGATCTGCAGCTAATCCAGATATGGATAAAACTACAGCAGATTATTATGCTGTACAATTTGATTATGCTCAAGATAAATGGACAGGTCAGGCTGGATATTATTTATTTAAAGATTATTTCAAAGAAAAAACTATTAATTTAGGTGATAAAACTTTATCCAGCGCAGATTTTGATACAGATGAATTGAGTCTTTGGAATGTTGGTTTAGGTTATAAATTTGATGATAACTTTAAAATAGCTGGAAATTATGCTGAAAATACAAAAGGCGAAGGCTATAATACAACAGGAGATTTCACAGTACAAGGTGATGAATCTAAAGCTTATAGTGTTGAATTAACATATAAAGGCTATGATACAAAAGATCCAGGTTCTTGGGATGCATTTGTTGCATATCGTTATTTAGGTGCAATGGTTGCTATTGGTCCAGTTTATAAAGGTGCTTGGACTGACCAGAAAGGTATTGAATTTGGCGTAGAATTTGTACCAGCTGAAAATGTATTAGCAACATTAAAATATTTTGATGGTAAAGATATTTCCACAGATCAAGATGCAAGTAAATTCTTTGGACAACTTGAATTACAATTTTAATTAATTTAAGGGGGTAAAAGATATGAGTAATACAGTTATTACCATTAGTAGACAATATGGTAGTGGTGGTAGAGAATTAAGTGAAATCTTAGCAAAAAAACTAGGCGTAAAATTATATGATAGACAAATTATTCATATGGCTGCAGCGATGTTAGGCATTGGTGATTTAACAGATGAATCTTTACGCGAATTAGAAAATAAAGTATTACCACTTTCTTCTGCATTCATGCCATTTTATTCTTTTGGTTCTCATGCTGGCCCAAATGTTAATACTGAATTGTTTTTAGCAGAATCAAAAGTGATTCATCAATTAGTTAATGATGGTCCATGTGTTATTTTAGGTCGTTGTGCAGATTATATTTTAAGCGAACAAGAAAATCATTATTCATTTTTATCTATGCTGATGACGATTATAGAGCTAGTAGAGGAAAAACAACTTATGCTGGAAAATCCTTGAAAGAACTCAATGCAGAAGATAAAAAACGCGCAGAGTATTACAAGTACCATACAGGTAGAGTGTGGGGAGACCCTAAAAACTACGATTGTATAATCAACACAAGCAAAATGCCTTTAGAAAAAGCAGCTGATTTGATTATTAATTATATAAAAATTAGACAGAATAAAATATAAAAATGAAAACACACCTTTAAATTATCTTTAGTTTAAAGGTGTGTTTTTTATATGTGAAAAAATAAAGACATATATCTTATAAATATATGTCTTTATTTGAATTAGATATTAAATTTCAAGATTTTTACCGATTAAACCAATGCAACCGCCTCTTGTAGCAGGTTTACTTTCAGAATGGCAAATTAGCCATTTATTTCTAGCGAATAACAAACGATTTTCACCAGTTAAATCAGTAGGAATTGTTTCTAATGGTAAATTAGTATCTTTGATAAGTACAATACCACAACGGAATTCTTCGTTATTTTGACGAGATGGAGCAAAATGAAGTGTAGTAGCATATAATTCTACAGCAGTACCTGCCGGAATAAAGAATTGCTCGATTTTACTTGTTTCATAAGTATTATTATCATAATTGATATCTTGTTGAAGACCAAGCATTAAAATAAGGTCTGTAGCAGCTATATCAATTTCAGAACAACGATGGTATTCAACAGCATTTAATTTATTGTTGCGACCATTGCAATAACCAAATTCAATAGGAACATCGCCGTAAACTTCAGTCTGTAATTGTTTAAATAAAGGAAGTTTTTCAAGGTCAGGATCAGAAGCAACATAAGCAGTGCCTTCTGGAATACTATCTTTTTTTAACATTGTTTCAACAAATTCTGTAGTATCAAGATTTAAAATTCTACCATATTTTTTGAAACTTTCATCAGTAATATTTTTCATAAAAATCACCTTCGTACAATTAGGAATTATAATAAATTTAAAATTATTTCATTTGTAAAATATATCTTACAAAATATATTTTACAAAATTATAAATAATTTGTCTAGTTTTATTTTGAATTTATTAGAATATAAAAATAAAAAAACTTAGATATTAGATTTGTAGTAAATCCATATCTAAGTCTTAATTTAAAGTAATTTAATTAATTCGGTGATAACAAAATTTAAATCTTCTTGCGTATGACTAGCTGATATAGTAAGACGCAATCGACTTTGATTTTGGGGAACTGTCGGTGGACGGATAGCAGATAAAATAATATGTTTTTCATAGAGCTTTTGAGCTATTTGCAGAGCTTTTTCATTGCTATGCACAATGATGGGCACGATAGGAGTCGTTAAGTTTATATCTATATTATTTTGTCGTAATAAATTTTGTACATAAGAAATATTATCGTATAATTTATCAACTAAACTATTATCGTTAGCGATTAAGGACAATGCTTCAAGGCTACTTGCTATATCTGCTGGTGTCAGTGCTGTAGAAAAAATGTAACTGCGAGCCTTATTGATGAGATATTCAATAAGAATTTTTTTACCAGCGACAAAGCCACCTTCGGAAGCGAGGGCTTTGCTTAAAGTGCCTAACTGAATATCAATTTTTCCTTGTAGGTGAAAATGTTCTACACTGCCATGACCTTTGCCCAAAACTCCTGTAGCATGAGCATCATCAACCATAGTTAAAGCATTGTATTTATGTGCTAAATAGGCTATTTCATCTAAAGGAGCGATATCTCCGTCCATACTAAATACGCTATCAGTAACGATTAATTTCGTATGAGAATATGGCAAATTTTTTAATATATTTTCTAAATCTGCCATATTTTTATGACAATAGATTAAAGTTTTAGCTTTGCTGAGTCGACAGCCATCAATTATGCTTGCGTGATTTAATTCGTCGCTGATGATGTAATCATTATTATTAGTCAATGCACTAATAGTGCCAACATTAGCCATATAGCCAGTATTAAAGACCAATGCTTTTTCTGTAGATTTAAATTCAGCAAGTGCTTGTTCTAATTTGGCAAATAAAATATGAGAGCCAG
>ENA-OQIO01000180-OQIO01000180.1-human-gut-metagenome-genome-assembly--contig:-NODE-180-length-32227-cov-6.946199_pt1 | contig 32227 bp, 35 predicted proteins | sample MGYA00242573_ERZ504737 | MGnify/ENA primary metagenome ERZ504737 (study PRJEB26092, sample SAMD00036203) | human gut metagenome | host: Homo sapiens | study: EMG produced TPA metagenomics assembly of...
GTGGCCGATGCCGCGCCGAACATGCCGCGTCCGTCGCTCAGTCGTCGCCTTGCCGGCAAGCGCATGAGCGTCCGGTGCCAAGCGTGTCACTCAGTCGTCGTGACCTGCGCTTTTTCAATGCCTTCCCGCGTCTGCGCATCAATCGCTACGAAGGTGTCATTCGAGCAACTAATCTCCGCGACCGCGCTCACGAGCTGTTTCGGCGCTAGCCGGGACGGGTGTGCTTGCGGCCCCTTGCTCGCGTATTTCCCATTGGTTTCGCGTCCGTTGCTGCGCCGTTTCCAAGATTGCGGCAGCATTTCCATTCGACAACGCCGCGTTTAACAACGCTGTATCTGGTCTACACCAGTTGCCCCTCGGCCGCATTATGGGCGCCGACAACGTTTATGCGATCAAGGGGGAGCGAATGTACGATACGGGATCGACAACGTTTATGCTCATCTGCACCATGCTCGTGTTTTTAATGACACCGGGTCTGGCGTTTTTCTATGGCGGCCTGTCCAGGCGCAAAAATGTCATCAACACCATGCTTATGTGCTTTGGCGCCATTGGTCTGGTTGGTGTGCTGTGGATTGTTGCCGGCTGGTCGCTGGCCTACGGCGGCGACGGTTCCAGCCCGCTTATTGGAGGCCTTGACCAGCTGCTGTGCCTGCCGGTGCTCAACCAGGTGCTGCAGGCGGCTGAGGGCAATGCCGCGGACGGTGCCGTCTATCCTCAGATTATCAACATCGCCTTTCAGATGGCATTTGCATGATTACTGCCGCTATCGTCACGGGCAGCCTAGCCGGCCGCGTTAAGTTTGGTGCCATGACGGCTTTCCTGGGCATTTGGCTGCTTGTGGTCTATGCGCCGCTCGCCCACATGGTCTGGGGCGGCGAGGGCTCCTTTATCGGCGACATCATCGGCGCACTCGACTTTGCCGGCGGCGACGTGGTACACATTTCGTCCGGTCTCACGGGCCTGATTCTCTGCTTAATGCTCGGCCGTCGTCGCGGTTTTGGCATGGTGAGCTACCGTCCGCATAACGTGCCGTTTGTGGCGTTGGGCGCCGGGCTGCTTTGGTTTGGCTGGTTTGGCTTTAACGGCGGCAGCGAGTTTAAGGCCGACGCCGTGGCCGCGCTTGCCATCCTCAACACCGTGACGGCCAGCGCGGCGGGCATGGTCTCGTGGCTTGCCGTCGAGCGCGTGCATACCGGCCGCCCCACGCTGGTGGGTGCCAGCACCGGTCTGGTTGCGGGCCTTGTGGTGGTCACGCCTGGTGCGGGTTTTGTCGAGCCGTGGGCGGCGCTGGTCATGGGCCTGATCGTCTCGCCTGTCTGCTACCTGGCCATCAGCCATCTCAAGACCAAGTTTGGCTACGACGATGCACTCGACGCGTTTGGCTGCCACGGCATCGGCGGCATCTTGGGCGGCGTGCTCACGGGGCTGTTCTGCGTGCCGGAGCTCTCATGGACCGGTAAGGGCGGCCTGTTCTACACGGGCGACGTGTCGCTGCTCATCTCGCAGATTTTGGGCATTGTGGTGACGGTTGCTATTGTGCTGGTGCTCGATTTGGTGATCGCCGCAGTGGTCAAGGCGCTGTTCCACGGCAGCCTGCGTGTGGACGAGGCCGACGAGGCGCTGGGCCTGGATGCGAGTCAGCACGGCGAGAGCGCGTATCCCTCGTTCTCCGGACTTGACTAGCGGCACGGCTTTCCCAGGCACCCGACCTTGCCCCTCAAACCGTCGCTTGCGTACCGAAGTACGCGGCGCTCCTCTTTCGGAGCAATCTCGGGCACCTGGAAAACCCGTGCCATGTGAAGGACAATCAATTTCTTTTATTGAAGAGAGGAATTCACTATGAAGAAGATTACGGCGATCGTTCGTGCCGAGAAGCTTGAGGTTCTTAAAGACGCGCTGTTTGCTGCTGATGTTCGTGGTATGACCATCAACCAAGTGCAGGGCTGCGGCGCGCAGCATGGCTGGAAGGAATACGTGCGCGGCAACGAGTTGCTTGTCAACACGATCCCTAAGGTGCAGTTCACGCTCATTTGCGCCGATGAGCATGTCGACGGAATTGTCGAGATTATCTGCAATGCTGCTCGCACCGGTGCCGTTGGAGACGGCAAGATCTGGGTCGAGCCGGTCGAGGAAGTTATCCGCATCCGCACCGGCGAACACGGCCCCGCCGCGGTGTAGAATCGACTGCCTGCCATCCGCAACGTTAAAATACTGCAATGAGGCACAAGACTTGCGTTGCGGATGGACAGATTATGGGGCGTAATAAATATCCCGAGGAGACGGTCGCGAAGATTCTCGACGCGGCGCTGGAGCTATTCTGCGCACAGGGTTATGAGGGGACGAGCATTCAAGATATCGTCGACCGCCTCGATGGCATGACCAAGGGCGCTGTCTATCATCACTTTAAGAGTAAAGAAGAGATTTTCAACGCCGCATTTGATCGGGCAATGGCTCCGATTGTTGAGCGCCGCCGCTCAACGCTTGGTATCGGTAATATGAACGGAGCCCAAAAGCTCAAGCGGCTGTACGCGCCCGAGTCCGTCGTTCCACAAATTGAGCTATGGGCACGCATACATCCTGCGGCGGATCCGGTAAAAAGCTCGCGTCTACTGGCGATGCAGTACCAGGCTCGTTTGACGAATCGGCCGATGGCTGTCTTTTGCCAGTGATCGAGGAGGGCATCGCCGACGGCTCCATTGCGTGCGAATGCCCTCGCGAAGCGGCGGAGGCCGTATCGTTGTTGGCGAATCTTTGGTTGCTGCCATTGTTCCGTCCGCTTGAATCCAAGGACCGAATGCTCGCTCGCGCTCAATGTTTGGCGCAGATGGCTGCCGCGGTGGGACTTGATTTGGGGGAAGAAGTGCTTCAGACAACGGCGCAGATTTGGGACGTATGGGACCGCGCCGGGTGGTAATATAGATACTGACGGTATGTAATTGATTTGTAAGGGTAGCCACGGCTGCCCTTTTCAAGTCATTAAATACATACTAACGGTATGTATAGGGGATAGGCTTATGGCTGAAATGCGGAGGAGTAGCGTCTCGTTGGCGCAAAAAACAGTGCGATCTATCAGGCTTTTCGGTCTTCTTGTTGCACAGCTGTGCGCGTATTCGATGTTGTCGGCACTGTGCTTTGCGTGCCCGCTTTACTTGTTCGATTGCAGCGGCTCGTCAACGTTATATGGTGCCGTCGCGGCGATAGCGTTCGTGCCGGGCGTGCTTGCGACTCCGGCTGGCGGAATCTTGGCGGATCGTGGGAGACATCGCGGGGTTCTTGTGATGCTCGGCATTGTTCTGATGGCTGCATCGCTGTTGTTTATCCCTATGAAGCGTTCGCTGCCTCTTGCCGTTGTCGTGGCAGCAATGCTTTGCGTCCAATATGGCATCCAATCGCTGCTGAAACCGATGCTTCAAATTGAGACGGTGCACATGATGGGCCAAGAAAAAGTTGAGCGTGCCACAGCGTTGGTCTCGCAGGTAACCATGGCGAGCAATATCTTGGGGCCTGTAGTCGGGACGCAGTCTATGGGTGCTTTGGTATCGATGCTCTATGCGAAACCGCGGCGTTGACGTTTGCGATGTCAGCCCTGCTGTTCGGGGGCACACTCAAGCGATATGCCTCATTTGGAATGACAGGAGACAGTACGACTTGCTCGACATGCCGAAGCGATTTCCGGGAGTCGATTCGTACCTGGTTCAAAACGCATCATTGCTCGTTGTGTTTTTGCTTGCGGCTATTTTGAACCTTGCGTTAGTTGGGTTAACGATTGGTGCTCCCATTGTTGTTTCAAAGCATCTCGGAATACAGTCATCCTTTGTTGGGATTATTGAGGTGGCTATGGGCTTGGGCGGTCTTGTCGGCAGTGGTTTGGTCGGTATTTGGCCGCATCGTTTTTCCTTCAAGGGCATATGTCGATATGTTGCGATGATCTGTTTTGGAGTCGTACCGATTATTGTCACGCTACTGAGCGGTCCTGATGAATTTGCGTTTACCGCGCTTGCGGCCGGCTCGGCATGGGTCATGGCGTGGGCAAGCATTACATCGGTTGAAATCGTTTCATTTGTTCAGCGGTCAGCGCCAAAGGAACTCTGCGGAAAAGTGCTGGCATTCGTTTATATGATGCTTTCCTGTGCAACGCCTATTGGCCAATTGGTTTACGGGCTCGCATATGATCGATGGGCTCCGGCGATTGTATTCGCAGGAATGTTGGCGGTACTGACGTTGACTACGGTGCAGTTTTATCGGCTGAAAAGTCGCTTGTGGCAATTGTCTTAAGGCGCAGGGACACCGTGGATTTGCGGAAGCATTGTCCCGCCGCGCCGGGACGCCATTGTCTGGGCATGCCTCACCTTCGTCTACAATATCGTGCAGACGAAGGAGAGGCATGCCATGATCAAGATGTTTGCGAGTGACTTAGACGGAACGCTGCTGAACGCCCTGCACGAGGCGGATGGGACCATCCGCCGTGCCATTCGCGAGCTGACCGAGGCTGGCTTGCATGTGGTTCCCGCGACCGGGCGCTCGACGTTGCCAATCGGCGAGCATGGCTTTACGGGGCTGGCACTCGACGCCTGTTGCTCCAACGGATCCATCGTGCGCAACAGCCATGGCGAGGTGCTCAAGACCTGGACCATCGACCCTCAGATTACCGAGGAGCTGCTCAAGGAGTTTCCGGATATCTGTTTTGACTGCTCCACGCCCGATGGCATGTTTTCGAGCGGATCGTTTGAGATGCACCAGGCGGGCTTTAAAAAGGACAGTCCTATCAAGCGCATCGTGATGCGCGGCATGCGTGCGCGTGGCGGGTATCACGAGGAGCAGTATTTCGACCAGTCGATCGGCGATATCTTGCGTCACGATGTGTGCAAGATCAACTGCCGCGTGACCTCGCTCGAGCTGGAGCGCGACCTTAAGGCATATTTGGCCGAGCGCTCGGACCGCGTGGTCAACGCGCCGTTCGATCCGGTGATGTTCGAGATCACGGACGTGGCGTGCAACAAGGGTGAGAGCGTGGCCTGGTTGGCGGGCTACTACGGTATTGCCGAGGACGAGGTCGCGGTCTATGGCGACGGTGGCAACGATATCGCCATGCTCAAGCGTTTCCGTCACAGTTACGCGACCAAAAACGCTAGTGATGCAGCCAAGGCCGCCGCGAGTGCGACCATCGGCAGCTGCATGGTCCACGCCGTCCCCAAACACATGCTCGCCACCATGCGCAAGCAGAATTCCCGCACCGTCATCGAATAATGTGGCAAAGGGGCAGCGCCTTTGTCACATTCTAGAGTTCTCAATTAGCCAGTGCTCGTATGCGCGCTGCATGACCTCGGTTTTATCGGCTTTTTTGCGGCAGCCCTTCTGCTCCTCGATGGCCAGCTCATAGGCGTCGCTCTGCTCAAAAGCGCTGGTATCCCAAGCACCGTGTTCAATGCGAGCCCATGTGGCATCGATGAGCTGCTCGAGTTCGGCAATGTTATCGGCGTTGGCGGTTGTCGCGAACGGCGGGCGGAGCTCGCCCGTTGTCTTGTCGGGTTCTACATAGTAGTCGCCCATGGAAGTGACGGTGTAGCCATAAAACTCGGGTGACGCTTCGACCAGCAGTTTGTAGAACTTGAGCTGACGATGGTAGCCTGCAGGGACTTCTTTGCCAAAGCCAGTCTTGTAGTCGACGATCTGCACCGTTTTAGCTACATCGTCAACGAGGAGCAGGTCCAGAAAACCAAAGAGTGGAGTTCCACCGGCAGTTAGACACTGCATGTTCGCTTCCGTGATACAACGACAGCCGCGTACGTGCTCGACAAGCCAAGGGACAAACGTATGACAAATGCGTTCGAAGCGCTCCGAATAGCGACGGACGTCCTCGGGGGTAAAATCGAGCCACGAAATCTGCTGGCGATACTTGGCCTCAATTGTCTCAATTGCCGCCTCGCCATCCGTCGCCATCCGATTAACGATGTCTTCGAACATCGCGTGAACGATAGTGCGAATTCGGTTTGGATCGTGGGCGCCGTGGGCAGACGCACAATCTGCTTCTCGGGGAAGTGCTGGCTATTTGCACACCCAGGCTCGTAGGTCACAAAGTTGTTGAGTGCCGTGGCAGAGAGGTGTTTTACGTCGGTGTGAGGCTCCAAAAGCGCACGGAGCTCGGGCGTATCAAACACGTAGTTGTCGCGCCATTCGGTTTCGATGGCGGCACTGAGCTGGTCCGCTTCAGCAGAAACCTCGCAAGAGTCGATAAGCCCGTGAGCTCCTGCAGCGCCGATCCGCCGGCGCGGTACAGCTCGAGGTGTCGCTTAGCGCGTGTGATGGCTACAAACAGCAGACGGCGCGCATCGTCGTCATCCTTTTCGTCGCGAATAAGCAGGTTGGACGGGTACAGGCTCATGCCGCCAGCACCTTTGTGCCAGGTGGAGTCGTCGGCGTCGAGCAGGTAGACGCAATCGAACTGCAGACCTTTCGAGCTGTGAGCGCTAGTAAGGCGAACGGCTCCCGGTGTGCCAAGATCGATCGATGCGTCGATGCTCACGCCAAACTTTTGCGCGGCGTCGAGTTTGTCGACAATATCGGGCAGGCGAAGCGTGCGTCCCATGCGGCGCGCGTCGCCCATTTCACCCTCAGCAAAGGCGAGTAGGGAGCGGATGCCGGCATTGAATTCGGCGGCGCCCAGCGGATCCTGTTTTTTATGATCCTGATAATAGTCAAGGCTGCGTTTGGCAATCTTAAAGAGCAACGCTCTGACCGGGGAGGCGCCGGCCTCGGCCGCCCGCTGCATAAGATCGTCGTGCAGCTCTTTGACGTGGGTGCTATCGCTCTCACGCATGGCGGCCATCCAGTCACCATGGTGCTCACGCTTGGCGTTGAGCGCAAACGCCACGGATGACGGATGGTCGCCGCCTAGCTCGGTGGCGCAAATGATTTGGGGGAGATAGCTGCAGGCGAGCTCCTTCTGCCCGCGAGCAAGCGCGGTAACGCAGCGCAACAGTGCCAGCATCGTCTGCATACGCTCGGAAGCAAAGAGATTCTGCCGCTCGCGATACGAAAAGGGCACCTTCTCCTTAACGAGGAAGGGAATCAGCGAGCGCAAGGCGGCGTGCTTGGCAGAGATGACTGCAATTCCTTCATTGGGATCTTCGCATTCATCGAGATAGTGATCATCAAGCCGCTGCTTAATGCTCGCGGCGACAGCGGCGTATTCCTCGGCTTTGCGGCGTAGACGTTCTCGCTAAAGCGACCTGATCACCCTGAGGCTTGGAGGCTTCGATTGACTTATTCGAGCTGGCGTCGAGGCGATATTCAATTTGCCGTGCGATAGCTTGACCAAGCTCAACGATGGCGGGCGTGGAGCGATAGTTGGTCTTGAGCACGATGCTCCGGGGCGAAAACTCGGCCGCAAACTGGTTGGCACATTCGATCGTGGCGCCCTGAAAACGCATGATGCCTGATCGTCATCGCCAACGGCCATGATATTGGGCGCATCAACGCCGTCGCAGAGCAGCTCGATGATGCGCATCTGGGCACCATTGGTGTCCTGGAACTCGTCAACTTGGATATAGGTATAGGTGTCCTGGAGCACTTGGCGCAACGCGTCATTGTGTTCGACGGCGTCGACAAAATCGCCGATCATATCGTCGTAGTCGTAGAGATGGTGCTGGTCAAGCTCGCTCTGGTAGCTACGCGCGACGTCGCAAGCGGTCTTAAGTCGCTCGCTCTGCTCCGCAATCTTAAAGGTGCGTCCCTGGGAGTTGCTGCCTCCAAAGAAGGCATCGCGCACCTTGGTGTATCCCGAGGATTTGCCCTTCTCATCGATGAGCTCGGTGCGGCGAACGGTATCGCGCAGCGCAAGAATATAGGGCACATACGTGCCGGCAGGGCATTCGACCGGGTGGGTGAGCGCTGTGGGCGCCATGGCGCAGACACGCTCGACCTCTTCCTCGAAGCGTTCTGCCAACGCGGCGCTTGCCCTTTCGCAGGCGAGCGTAAGCAGCTCGGAATGCTCGGTGAGCCAGGCAGCGGCGTCGATATTCTGCTGCGCGATGGCGCCCAGCGTGTCGTAGTCCACGCCACTGCGTTTGATCTTGGAGACAAAGCCAATCATCTTGCCGATGTTTTGCGCGGGCATATCGGGCGACCCTCCGCCCAAGGGCGACCCAAAGGGCAGCGATTTGAGCAACCGATCAAAAATCTCTTGCTGGTGAAGGCTGGTAACAAGTGTGTCGGTCGCGGGGCGTGTGAAGTACTCGGGATAGCGCGACCTGATGCTGCTTGCAAATCCGTGAAACGTACTGACTTCGATGCCGTAGCGTCGCGCCCAATGAGCTCAATCAGGCGCTTGCGCATGGCTTCCGCGCCCGCCTCGGTATAGGTAAGGCAGAGGATGTTGCGCGGGGCGACATCGCACTTGGCCAGGATGTTCGCCGCGCGCAGGCTCAGTAGCTGCGTCTTGCCGGTGCCGGGACCGGCAATGACGAGCAGCGGGCCATCTAGGCATTCGACGGCCTCGCGCTGTTCGGGGTTCAGGTTCTTAAACGATTCATCGAATTTGTGGGTCGTAGCCATGAAATATTACCTGTCTTCCTGGTAAAGTGCCCGAGTGTCGTCGAGATATTTGAGATACGTATCGATGACGCTTTGGGGCTGAACGATCTTAATGAAGGTGCTGAGTTGCAGCAGCCAGCCAAAGAACTGCGGCGACAGCGGGGCTTTGACAGTTGCTAACAGGCGCCCATCCTGGTTTTCAAACACAACGGCGTCGAGCCCGAACTTGTCGATGAGCGGATTCATCGCACGGTCATCGAGTTCCAGCACCACGGTGGTCTTATTGGCTGCAAATACGCCGAATGATGGAGAGACGTGATCTTCGAGCACATAGCCGGCAATGCGCGGATCTTTGGTCGCGGACTCTTCGGACACCGCAACGTCGAGCATACGATCGACGCGATAAGGCGTGAACGGCTGATGGCCCGAGCCGGCGTTGGCCCATTTATCTCTAAACCCAATCATGTAATAGAGTTCGTCGGAGTAGATAAGGCGCACGGGTGTGAGCTCGTAGGTCTTTCCGTCATGATTAAGGGCCTTTTGCTTAACGGCGTCGTAGTGGAAGTAACGAAACCGAATCTTGCGTTTTTCGCGCATAGCCTGCTGAATCAAGTCGATATTGTGCAGAGCATCGGAGTTTTGCATCTTTACGCGCGAAGGCACGTCGACGCGCTTGTGCATCAGCTCGCGTTCGCCCAGGCTGGCGAGGCTCTGCAGCTTACCGATGAGGTGGTCGGTCAACTCATCGGTCAAAAATGGCGAACTCTGCACGGCGTCAACAAGCATGATGAGCTCTTGCAGGTCGAGTGGGCGTGAGACCAGCGCCCATTCCTTGCCGCCACGCTGGTCAACATCGAGCCCAAAGTCGCGAAGCGTTTGCAGATCGCGATAGATAGCCTTTCGTTCGGCCTCGAGATCGTGATAGGCGAGCTCCTCGATGATCTGCTGCGTTGTGAGCCCGTGCGCGCTGTCGGTCTTTTCCATCAAGGTTTTAAGCAGGAACAGAAGCCTGAGCTTTTGATTTGGTCTGTTCGCCACGTTGTCTCCTTTCGCCGGCAGGGTAACAGCCGAAGATGCAAAACAAGACCCGTTATTGGGACTCATTGTAGCTCGCGCGACCGTAGTATTCGCAGCAATAAGAGCTCGAATAGGGCGAAAGGTGGTTAAACGGAAATCGGCGGTTTGGCTGGCTGGTGTGACATGCGCTCTATTGGCTTGGGGCCGGTTCCGGTTTACAAGGATCAGAACAGGAGAAATGCGATGCAGACATCAAAGTCTTTGCCGAGAATCTTGAGGGTTCAACCAAGGAGCAGATCGAGGAGATTTCCAGCTGCGGCGTTGAAGGCGCCAAGATCCGCATCATGCCCGATGCCCATAAGGGCAAGGGCTGCGTGATTGGCTTTACGGCAAACTTGGGCGACAAGGTGATTCCCAACCTGGTGGGGGTCGACATCGGATGCGGGATGTACTGTGTGCCGCTTGCGGAAACCATCGCGCGCGACGATCTCATTCAGTTCAATCGCGATGTGAAGCGCGCGGTGCCCACGGGCTTTAGCCTTCATCGCGATCCTGCCTGCGTACTCGCAGACTTTGACATGGAGTCGCGTGATTGGCTGCAGGATAAACGCAAGGTTGAGCGCTCCATGGGTACGTTGGGCGGTGGCAACCACTTCATTGAACTCGACGAGGACGAGGATGGGTGCCAATATCTGGTCGTGCACACCGGCTCGCGCAACATGGGCAAGCAGACGGCGGAGCATCATCAGGCGCTGGCGCAGAAGACGTGCACGGCAGATATTCCCGACGAGCTTAAGTATCTTGAGGGTGATCTTTCTGCCGAGTATCTCGTCGATATGCATAACTGCCAGCGCTTTTCGAATCAGAACCGCAAGTCGATTGTCGCGCAGATTGTTGAGCGTACGGGAATTCGACTCGACGGAGACGGCTTTACCACCATGCACAACTACATCTCGGAAGGCGGCATGATTCGCAAGGGCGCCATTAGCGCTCATGCGGGAGAGATGGTGCTGATTCCGTTTAATATGCGCGACGGTGCCGTTATTGCACGCGGCAAGGGAAACGAGGACTGGAACTGCTCGGCGCCGCACGGGACGGGTCGTGCGATGAGTCGCACAAAAGCGTTCCAAACGCTCGATACCAGGTCGTTCGTTAACGAGATGCGCGATGCCGGCATCTACTGTCCGAGCGCATGCGAGACGACGCTCGATGAGTCGCCCGAAGCGTATAAGCCTGCGGATGATGTGCTGAGACTCATGGACCCGACGGTCGATGTTATTCACCGACTCAAGCGATTTGGAATTTTAAGGCTACTGGTAAGCGCGGCAGGCGTTAGGAGGGTTGCGATGACGCTAAAGATGGGCTCCAGGGACGACCGAATTGGCCGAACTGTGAGATGGGCGAGATGATGAGCTTCCCGGGCGTGATGCCGCCGACAGATGCGAGCCAGCGTGGTTGGATTCGTGAAGAACGGGGCGATGACGGCTTTGACATAAGCCGTTTCCATAATCGACTGACTTCCGGGCTCGATCATGCCATGGAAACATCGGTGTTCGAGGTTCTGCAGGTATTGAAGACTGGTACGCCTGTTGATGACATCCTGGGCGGTGGTATTGGACTCGGCAAGCTTAGCGTGATTGGCGGCGCGCATGAAGACGTTTCGAACGTGCTGGCACACGCGGTGCTGCGCCTGAGTGAGCAGTGCGCCGTGCTTTACGTGCCGATTCGGGAGCGTGAAGAGGATGCGATTGCCCGGCTGATTCGAGCCGAGATGGGGCCAAGGTGCCGAAAGATCTTGAGGAACAACAGGTTGAGACGGACCGCGCAACGATGCGGATCAAGCAGCGCAGCCTGGGCATCTTTGTCGAAGATAACATGACCATAGACCTTTTAACGAGTTGGCTGCTCGGCGACCAGGCGTGGAATAGGGCGGTGCTAAAGGACGTCGTAGTCGTAATCGACGGACTCGAAATGCTCGACGACAACCGCCCGATAAATGCAATCCTGCGCGACCTGCGCAACATGCTCGGCCCAACATCCGCCATTCTGGCAGGTTGCTTTGCGGCAGAGGGCAGAAAGGACGATGTGGCATTCGCCGAGACTCATTGCAACGCAGATGTTCTGGTCCGCATAAGTACCGATTGCACGGAACCTTCCTGCACAAAAGTCATCGGTTGAGGCCATAGCCAATAACAACTGCTCGGCCAGCAGTGCGTCTACCAGCAGAAAATGACCGCCCAACAGCCAAAGAGAAACTACTGGGCGGGTCAAGAATTATCATCAATATTAGGCGTTATGTTCTGTCGGCGGTATGTCTGAACAGCTCTGGGAAGGAGTTCACATGAGTCGTCAAGAAATGTTTTTTAATCCGGTGATGGAAGAGGTCAATGGCGTAAATAAAATGGTAATGCCTTACGTGAAAGATGCGGAGCGAACGGCTAACCCATATCAGTTTGACCTGGACCAGAACGGCGTGCCTCTTTTTACGGATAAAAACATCGCCTTTGTTAACGGCATGGTTGAGAACGATTCGAATTACAACCAGACGGACAAAGATGAACTTTGCAAAATATTCGAAGGCATGTTTGTTGGCAACGCGGATCATCGAATGGCGTGTATAGGAAGAGCGGTTTACGAAATCGACAATGAAAACTCGACCCGTTTAACTGCTGTTGGCCTGTATAAAATCGACGACCTTATGAAAAAGCTAAATTTGAAACCGGTTGAGATGACAGAGCCCGATGATGATGAAGAGAAAAAGACGATTGATGACGGTGAAAAGAAAAAGACAATAACTGGTGGTGTACTTTTTACGTCTCAGATTATTGCCGGCATTGAGAATCTCAAGGAGCGATTAAGCGTAGGCGACGATCGGCTTGTCTTCGAAATTTCACATGCCTCGACAACCTACCTGAATGAGGCTCATGTGGCAGATGCTAACAAGATTAATTTCTCGTTTGCCACAAAGTTTTGCCATTGGACTTGTCAGTATTTGGAGTTGGGCGATAAGTATTGCATTTACGATAATGTCGTCGCCAGTGTTCTCCCATATTTTGTGGATAACTATGCGAGCGGGGAGCTGGCTAGCTGGGACTGTTGCAGGATGAAAAAGATTAAGCGGGGCAAGGGCGGGCAAGAACTCGTAAGCACAATCGAGAATTACAAAAAAGATGATGATGGATATACCAAATATAGGAACTTGTACGATGCCGTTCTCGAGGGTATCAATAAATGGCGCTCTGAAAACAATCAGAACGGCGAAATTGGCTACCGTGAAGTTGACCGGTTAATTTGGTATTACTTCAAGGGTGCAAGCGGCAAGCGTGTAAAGCAGGCTTTGGCTTCAATCGATTATTAGGGGTGCTAGCAAATATTGCATGAAATAGTCCTCGTCCCACCTTTTGGGCGAGGACTATTTGTTCGTTTGGATATCGAGGCTATTTTCTGGCAGAATGCCTCGAAGGTTCTGGCCTGAGATGCGGATGACCTTGGTATGCCTCCCCCGAGCCGCGCGTGGCTCGGGCCTCCATCGATGGGGTACTGCGAATGCTGCGTTGCCGGAAGAGCTGGTGTCGTCACTGTTTGCCGCCTTTGAAGCTCCGCCCAAATGATTCATCATCGAGCGCGATGCCGATATATGTCTAGCCAAATCGGCTCTTCCTCTTTGCTGCTGGCGCACTCTTCTAGCAGGTTATCTATCTGATTCAGTTCAATCGCTTGCAAGGTCGCGCATGCTTCCGGCAAGGGCTGCGTTACTTTCTTCGCTCTAAACACGGGCGACAGCATCAAGTTCGTATGTGCCCATCCGGCAAAGCAGCTGCCGTAGGGGATAGAGCCACATCTGATCTGCCCATCGCCATCGGGATACAGACAGTCCAATTTCGAGTTTGCTACCAGGCAATAACAAGGTCCTGCGCCCATGGTCGGCAGTCGATTTCAAGAATGTCTCCCTTTTTGTACGGTGTGGGTAGGTCAACGTACGCCCCCTTGAACCACGGGCCAAAGATTCCACCCACGATGCAATCGAGCACCTCGCCGCATTCGCCCTCTTCTTCCCTGCAGATGTACTGGATTTCGCCGGAGACGTTTGCGTAGTAAGTGTAGTCTGGCTGTAGAAAGCCGTCGTATGGATATGAACAGCTCGGGTCGTTGGCAAGGTTGAACAGCTCGATCATCCAGTATGAGACGATAGATCTGTCATTTCGCTCCACTTGTCCGCGTATGCCTTCATTGCCGTAAGGGCGGCCTGCCACGATGCTACGGGGAAGGAGCCATGCGTGATGGCGGATCCCACTTCGTTGTCGACAAAGCTAATTTCGCTAATAAGCAGCACTTTCCTGTTTCCGTCGACGGCCTTTAGCGCGTTCAGGCAGTCATCGATGTAGTCGATACAAATTTCTGGTCCGTACCAATCAAAGGTTTCGTTTGACGAGCCTCGCTCGGCAGCAACCAGCCTGCCGAGCATCTCCCGTTTGTGGTTGATTTCTATCGACGCGCCACCAATGATTTGCGTGTAATGATCACCACTCAGGAGCTGCGGATTATGCAGCAAATGCTCTCGCAGCTCCGGAGATTCGATGAGGTTGATTTTTTCTTCGTGCACGATAGCCTCCGAGTTGTTGGTGCGACTTCTTGTGGATTCGGACATGGTGGCCTTTATTCAAATAGCTGCGGGTACTTCTCCTTGAGCGGTGCCTGATCCAGACGTAGCTCATCCAGGTTGCGCTTTGCCTTGGACTCCATCCTTATGGTGCCGATAAACGCGATGAGTGAGTCGACATACAGGTCGCCGCGCAGGTAGGCCTGGGCGGCGATTAAAATTCGCTGCTCGTCTTCGAGTGGTTTGCGATAGTACTCAAGATTTAGGTAGAGCGGGTCTGGCTCGCCGATGTAGAGGGGAAACGTCTCGTTGTAGGTAATCGAGCAGCCAGCGGCACGCATGTTGCTGATATCCCCTGCATGGCGATAGTGCTCGAGGCGCTGCTGTGCATGATCAAGCCATTCGTCGGAACGGTCTGCCTGCCGAAGCTCTGCCTCAAGCTTTGTCCGGTCCCACGTGGCAGATCGAGCAACGTGAACGGCTCACGGCACTGCTTTGCGGCGTCCAGACGATATCGCCGGTGTGGAACGGCGTGGGGATATCGACCCAGATGAACTCGAATGCGATCTCCCAATCGTTCTCAACGGGGCCGGCGGAAGGACAATAGACGGAAAGGGCCTCGCCTTTACCGTTCACCATGAGCCAATCTTCCCGGTGATGTTCTTCGTCGGTATCGAGCGGGCACCGGGTGATGCGTACGCGTGCCTCTGGACGGATCGCCAGTTCATCATCACCGCGCAATGCCTCGGCACATTTCTCATAACAGCTGAATGGCGCGCCGAAGGCCCCACAAAGTTGCCCGTCGGGCACAATCTCCTCTTCATACTGATAAACGTAGCCCGTCCCACTCGCAAACGCATCGACGCACCGCTTGTTGTAATCGATTGTCCAGCGCAAAAAAGCATGGAAATCGGGGATGGCCGGCCTCCCAAGACCGGCATGGGTTGCCTCCAGCGAACAATTGGGCATGGTTCGGGCGATCTCCTGCCAAGCTTCGCATTTCTGATCGAGCGTGGCGGTCTTCGAAAACCAAACCAGATATGCTGCCTCGATGGTGCTGGGCTGGAAGTCGATACTGCGCAGATGCTCCCGAATGTCCCGGGAGTCGACAAAATCCAAGATGTTCATGGCTAGCTCCTCTTTGTTTCGAATCGCTCCAGCGGGGTTATCGCATCATCGAACAGCTCCGGATAGCAGCTCTTGAGCCTGCCGTCTTCCCTTTCAAACCACTCGACTTTTTTCTTGACCAGCGCCTGCAGCTCGTAAAGGCTCGATAGCGCAATAAGTGAGTCAAGACCCAGATTGCCGTCGAGATATGCCCGCACGCCGTACAGAATTCTCGCCTCCGGCTTGAGCGGGGTACGGCAGTATTCCATATCGAGAAGAAAACAACTCGGCTCTCCGATATAGACGGGGTACTCCAGGGGATATTCAATCTGACAGCCGTAGGCGTACATGTCGCTCGTATCGCCATTTTGCCGATGGTGCCTGAGCAGGTCGTCGGCCTTTTTTGCGGCGCATTCCCTGTAGGTGGAAGGCGGAAGCTCATCCATGACCCGCTTCGTGGTCCATGTCTGCATATTGAGAAGCAGCATGGGGTCGCCAGGGTCGCCGTGACGACAAATGATGTCGCCGGCGTGGAATGGCGTCGGGATGCCAAACCACATCAGCTCAAAGGCAAAAGTGGGGTCTTCTCCCTCGCGTTCCTTGTCGATGCAGCGCAGCTGGCAGTCCATGATTTCGCCTTTTGCGTTGAGCATGAGCCTGTCGGCGGCATAGTAGTCTTCGTCCGGATCGATCGGGCGGCGCGTTATTTCAATCGAGATAGGATTCTCCTCCTCAAGCTCATTCCAGATTGCCTCGAAACATTTTTCGTAGCTGGTGTAGGGGCCATAATTGCACCCGCTCTCATGGGGACTTCCCGTCTTGTCCTCAAAGAAATACATGTGCTTGCCAGGCTGTTTGAACCGGGCGATTTTCTTGCGCTCCCATCTGATGACGTCGCGAAGAAAGACATGGAAGTTGGGGATATTGAACGTGCCGTATCGCCTGTTCATCGCACAATTGGGCATGTTGTTGATAATCTTTTGCCAGCCCTTGATCTTCTGCCGTAGCGCCTTTTCGTTCGAACGGGCAACAATGAATGCCGCCTCGGACGTGGTGAACTCGTAGCCGATGTCCTTTAAGTGTTCCTTGATGTCGGGTGAGTCGAGAAACTCGAGAATGTCCGAACGTATGGCGTTGACGCCGGCGCCGGCCGATGTGCGGTATGGCTGCAGGCAGTCGTGTACGACCGATCCGTCCGACCATTGTTTGCCGTAGCTGGGGTCATCGTGCAGCTTTTTCGAGAGCTCGAGCATAAAGGAGCAATCATCGGGCAATTCGCCGGTATAACGTTCGGCGGTATAGAGGGCAGAGGGCGTGAAGTCGTCGAGGAAGCCGTCCGTGAAATCCCTCAAGCGGAGATTGCCTTCCTCAACGCCGTAGATTTTGCTCGGATAGGCGCACCAAACCTGGCCTTTGAACGAACTATCGTAGTCGTCTTCGAGCACGATGGCAAAACGGGGACCGTGATCGAAGGGCCGACCGTCAATCTTGATGATGTCGCCGGGGACCCAGGGAGTGTAAAAGACCTCGCCATTGGCGCAGAAGTGCTTGCTATTGTTCCACGGCAAGTGATCGATGCTTTGGTGCGGAGTCCGCTGATTCCGGCGATCGCTCAAAAAGACCAAATCGCCAGCCATGGTCGCGGCGAATATCAGCGAGGCTTGAGCGCGCGGGCGGTCGTGTAAGTCTTCGGCGGTATAGAGCTTAATCTGCCAGAATGATTCGGACCAATCTTCATCGAGGTCATCATCGACGTATTGCTTCATGAGGGTTTGCGCAGCTCCCCATGAGGCAACGGGGAAGGGGCCGTCAAAGGTGTCGTGCCCGCGCTCCTCTTCACTGTAAAACATGCCGGAGACCAGCAAGATACCGCGGTCACGGTCAACGCTGCAAAGCATATCGAGTGCAGTGTCGAGTTGTTCGAGGCCGGAGTCGATCGCCTCGACGTAATCCGATGAAATCTCTTTGCGAAGCTGCTCGAGCATGGTCCGTTTTTCGTCGAGCGTCTTGAGGGAGCCGCCGATGATTTTACAGAGGGAGCCATCTGCCATTCCCGTGTGTTTGAACATATGAGCACGCAGCTCATCGTCCTTGATGCAACTGCAAACGAGCTCCCTGCCGGCATCGGTGATCACGGTATCTGCTTGGCTGTCCATAGCAACCTCCTATCTAATCGTTGCCATTAGCATCTGTCAGAGGTTGTGCTTTGCAGTCCCATTAACAGGTCTCATATGAATCTTGCGTCAAACATACTTTTGGAAACGCACTGGTACATGGATGTGCGCATACTGAATGGACAATTGGTAGTGGCGTTTCAAAACTAAGCGCAACTGCCGCAATCATCCTCTAAGAAAGGCTCAACCGTCGTATCGAACAGCTCTGGATAGCGGTCCTTGAGCCAACCGTCTGCGTCCTCGAAGCCGCGTGCCTTTTTCTCCGCCAGCGCCTGTAGCTCGCATGCGCTGGCCATCGCGGCGAGTGAGTCAACCGCCAGGTCGCCTTTGGCATACGCACTGACGCCGTAAAGGATTCGCTCCTCTGACTTGAGCGGCTTGCGGTAATAGTCGATGTCCAAAAGAAAGCCCTCAGGCTCCCCAATGTAGAAGGGGAAATGCAAGGCGGATGAGACTTGGCAGCCGTAGGCGTACATGTCGCTGGTGTCGCCGTCATATCGGTGCCAACGCAATAGCTTGTCGGCCTTTTGCACGAGGCGCTCTTTGTAGACGGAGGAGGCCAGCTCTTTGTCGACTCGTGTGGACCCCCACGTTTGCAGGTCAAACAGCACCATCGGCTCGTCGGGGCGTTGGAGGTTGCAGACGATGTCTCCGGCATGGAAGGGCGTTGGGATATCAAACCACATGTCCTCGAAATCGCTGGCGGTGCCCGCCTCGTCCCACTCGCTTTTGTTGCGGTAATCGCAAGACATTACTTCGCCGTTCGCATTGAGTAAGACCATGTCGTCGGCATAGTGGTCTTCGTCTGGGTCGATGGGACGACGAGTGATTCTGATGGCTTTGGGGTCGTCACCGTCGAGCTCTTTCCAGATTGCATCGAAGCACTTTTGATAACTGCTGTACGGGCCGTAAAGACAGCCGCCCTGCCCGTGCCGGTCCCATGAGTAGTCATCAAAGAAATACAGGCTCAGACCGTCCGTCAATTTAAAGTGCGCGAGCTTTCTGTGCTCCTGCTTAATGACATTGCGCAGAAAGGCATGGAAGTCCGGGATGTTGACCGTGTCATTTCTGCGACTCATGGTGCAATTGGGCATATTGTCGATGATCTTTTGCCAGCCTTCGAGCTTTTGCTGCAGCGTCGCTTTATGCGAGCAATTGACAATGAAAGCCGCTACGGGCGTGGTGAGCTCGTAGTTGATTCGTTGAAGATGCTCCTTAATGCTGCGCGAGTCCAAAAACTCAAAGATGTCCGGACGAATATCCAGCTCACTTTGGCTGGCGGGCTTGCGGTGCGGCTGCAGGCAATCGTGTCCGACCGAGCCTTCGGACCACTGCTTGCCGTAGTCGGGGTCTTCGTGCAGCTTCTGCGAAAGCTCGAGCATAAAAGCGCAGTCGTCCGGTAGCTCGCCGGCGTAGCGCTCGGCGGTGTAGAGGGCAGAGGGGATGAAAGGGTCCAAGAGACTGTCGCTGAAAGTGCCGGATGAAAGCGAACCCTCCTTAACGCCGTGATCTTTGCTGGGCCCTGCGCACCAGATCTGTCCCCGGAGCGTGTGCTCGTAGTCGTTTTCGAGCACAATGGCAAAGCGAGGCCCGTGATCGAAGGGGCGACCGTCGATTTTGAGGATGTCGCCCGGTGCCCATGGCGTGTAGATAGGCTCGTTGTTCGCGCAGAACCGCCTGCTATCGTTTCGCCAGGCGCTTTCGACATGCGATTTGCGGGTGCGGTGATTGCGCAGATCGCGGAGGAATATGAGCTCGCCATCCTTGGCTGCCGCAAACGACAGGGAGGGCTGCGCCGTTTGATGCTCGTGCAGGTCTTCTGAGGTGTATAGGTCGATCTTCCAGTACGATTCGGACCAATCGTCGTCAGGATACTCTTCGATGTAGCGCTCCATGAGCGTTTGCGCGGCTTCCCAGGATGCGGTGGGGAAGGGGCCGTCAAGGGCATCGACGTCGCGCTCCTCCTCGTTGTAGAGCATGACGTACAGTAGGAGGATTCCGCGGTCGCGCTCGACGTTGTCGAGCATGTCGAGCGCGCTGTTGAGCTGGGCGAGATGCGAATCGATATCTTCGGTCAGCTCCGATGTGACCTCTTCGCGAAGTTGCTCGAGCATGGTGCGCTTTTCGTCAAGCGTCTTAAGAGAGCCAGCGATGATTGGCGCCGGCCAGTATAAGTATTTGCGCATGTGGTCGCGCAGCTCTTGGCTTTTGATGCAGCTGAGGACGAGGTCTTTGCCGGCATCGGTGATGCCATCGCTTGCCTGATTGTTCATGTCGGCCTCCTTATCGATCATTACCGGCATGATGCAACGGGTGCAGCGATTGTTAGTCCCATTAACGGGACCAAGCAGCGGCTCGATGTGACAAAGGGACAGTTCCTTTGTCACATCCCAAATATTGCCTTTACGTGTTGGTGCACACGGTGTGCAATAATACTCGCACTGTGCAATAGCGCACAGGCTGAGTAACAAGGAGGACGCTTGTCCCAGCTCGAGAAATGCGATCGCCGGTCCCTTCGCTCGCAGCGTGCCCTTCGCCAGGCGCTTGCCAGCGAACTTGCCGAAAGCGGCGATCTTTCGCGCATTAACGTCGCGTCGCTCACCGAGCGTGCCGGCCTTACGCGCCGCACGTTCTATTCGCACTACCGCGATATTCCCGACTTTATCAATCAAATCGAGGACGGCTTGCTGGCCGAGATCCGTGAGCGCATTGAGCTCATCACCGCAGCTCAGCTGCCCGATCTCTATCACAACATCGATGAGCTCGAGCCGGCGCCCGGTTCGGTTGAGCTGCTGCGTTATCTTGCGGCCAACCGGGACTTAATCGGTGCGCTGCTGGGTCCGGGCGGCGACCAGGCCTTCATTAAAAGGATCATAGACACCGCGCGTGAGGCTGTGGTGCCGCGTGCACAGACGGGCATTTTGGGCCTGGCGCTGGCACGTTCTTTGACTACTACGTCACCTACGTCGTGAGTGCCGAGGTCGGCATGATTCAGCGCTGGTTTGAGCGTGGGCTCACCGAATCGCCCGAGACCATGGCGCGCATTATGACGGTGCTCGCTTTTGTGCGCCCTGGTGACCTGTATGGCCAACCCATCGATATCAACGTGCCGGAATACGGCATGAAGCTATTGAACTTGCAGCTCGAGGACGCGGCCGACACCGCCGCAACCGTCGAGTCCAACAACTAAGAGGAGAGACAATGAGCAAACTCGTCGATGGCATCAAGGACCGCATGGTTGCTGCCGCATGCGAGGCCGCGCCCACCGTGGTGGACGCCGCGCAGAAGGCCGTGACCGCGGCTGCGAGAAAGTTGTCGAGGCTGTCGCCGATGCAAGAACGCGGCGGGGGAGCGTCCGTCACTAGCGAGCCCGCCACCGTCGCTGAGCCCGTAGCTGCCGCCCACGCCCCCGAGGCGCGATCTTCAACCCCGAGGCCGCCCACGCAACCTGCACCTGGGCATCGACGTGGGCTCCACCACCGTTAAGCTCGCCGTGCTCAACGACGACAACCAGATCGTCTACGCCAAGTACCAGCGCCACCACACCGACGTCCGCGCTTGCGCCCGCGACTTGTTCGAGGGTGCCGCGACGGTGCTGCCGATGGCCCAGATGACCTGTGCCATCACCGGCTCAGGCGGCCTGCTGCTGTCCCAGTGGCTCGATTTGGAGTTTGTCCAGGAGGTCATCGCCAGCAAGCGTGCCGTCGAGACCCTCATCCCGGCCACCGATGTCGCCATCGAGCTGGGCGGCGAGGACGCCAAGATCATCTACTTCGACAACGGCATCGAGCAGCGCATGAACGGCACCTGCGCCGGCGGCACGGGCGCGTTCATTGACCAGATGGCAACCCTGCTGCACACCGATGCCAGTGGCCTCAACGAGCTCGCGGCTAACGCCACCACCATCTATCCCATCGCCAGTCGTTGCGGCGTTTTTGCCAAGACCGACGTGCAGCCGCTGCTCAACGAGGGTGCCCGCCCCGAAGACGTGGCCGCCTCCATCTTCCAGGCCGTCGTGACCCAGACCATCTCGGGCCTGGCGTGCGGCCGTCCCATCCGCGGCAACGTCGCCTTCCTGGGCGGCCCGCTGCAGTATCTCTCCGAGCTGCGTCACCGCTTCTACCTCACGCTCAACCTGGACGAGGAGCACCGTATCGTGCCCCAAAACGCTCACCTGTTTGTGGCGAGCGGCGCCGCATGGCGCACGAGTCCAACAAGCTCAGCACGTTCCCGCAGCTCATCGAGGCCATCGATGCCCTGGGTGACACGCAGGTGCCGAGGTCGAGCGTCTGGACCCGCTCTTTGCCACCGACGAGGACTTTGCCGAGTTCAAGACCCGCCACGACCAGGAAGTCGTTCCCAAGGGCAAGCTCGACGGCTACACCGGTCGCGTGTTCATCGGCATCGACGCCGGCTCCACCACCATGAAGGCCGCGCTCGTGGGCGAGGACGGTCAGCTGCTGCACACCTGGTACGGCAACAACAACGGCGACATCCTGGGCACGGCCAAGGTCATCATGGCCGATTTCTACAACCACATCCCCGCCGGCTGCACCATCGGCCACGTGACCACCACGGGCTACGGCGAGGCGCTGCTCATCGAGGCCCTCAAGGCCGACTCCGGCGAGATCGAGACTGTCGCGCACCTGCGCGGCGCCAAGGCGTTCCTGCCCGGCGTCGAGTTCATTCTGGACATTGGTGGCCAGGACATGAAGTGCCTGCGCGTCAAGGACGGCGTCATTGAGCACATCATGCTCAACGAGGCTTGCTCGTCGGGTTGCGGTAGCTTTATCGAGAGTTTCGCCGTGTCTATGAACATGGACGTGCGCGCGTTCGCCGATGCCGCCATCCATGCCAAGGCCCCCGTCGACCTGGGCAGCCGCTGCACGGTCTTTATGAACTCGCGCGTCAAGCAGGCGCAAAAGGAAGGCGCCACGGTGGGCGACATCGCGGCCGGCCTGTCCTATTCCGTCATCAAGAACGCCCTGTTCAAGGTCATTAAGCTGCGCGACCCCAAGGAGATCGGCAGCCAGGTGATCGTCCAGGGCGGCACCTTTATGTCCGACGCCACGCTGCGCGCATTTGAGCAGCTCACCGGTGTGCATGCCGTGCGCCCCGACATCGCCGGCTGCATGGGCGCCTATGGCGCTGCCTTGCTCGCCCGCGATCGCGCTGGCGCCGACGGCACTTCGACCATTCTTTCTGCCGAGGACATCGCACACCTCACCGTGACGCAAAAGCATGTCCGCTGCGGTCGTTGCTCCAACAACTGCCAGCTCACCGTCAACGATTTTGGCGGCGGTAGGCGCTTCATTACCGGTAACCGCTGCGAGAAGGGTGCCGGCCACAAAAAGCAGAAGACCGAGGCCCCCAACCTCTTCAAAAAGAAAAATGAGCTGCTCTTTAACCGCGAGGTCCTGAGCCCCGACGAGGCCCCGCGCGGCACCGTCGGCATCCCGCGCGCGCTCAACATGTACGAGAACTACCCCTTCTGGCACGCGTTCTTTACACGCCTGGGCTTTAGCGTGCAGCTGTCCGACCAGTCGAGCAAAAAGACCTACCAGGCGGGCATCGAGTCTATGCCGTCCGAGAGCGTGTGCTATCCGGCCAAGATGAGCCACGGCCACGTGATGAACCTCATCGACCGCGGTGTCGACTTCATTTGGATGCCGTGCGTGCGCTGGGAGCGCAAGGAGGATCCGACGGCTGGCAACTGCTATAACTGCCCCATCGTCATGAGCTACCCCACGGCGCTGGCGCTCAATATCGACGAGATTCGCGAGCAGAACATCGAGTTCCTGTACCCGTTTGTGCCCTATCACGACAAGACCGAGCTCAAGCGCCGCCTGTACCAGGTGCTCGCCGTCGACCGCGTGGCCGATGCGCAAGCCGGTCGCGGTCGCGTGCGCGGTCCAAAGATCACACGCTCCGAGGTCGATGCCGCCGTCAACGCTGCTTTTGAGGCCGATGCGCGCTTCCACGAGGATATCCAGACCATGGGCGAGGAGGCCCTTAAGTGGGTCGAGGACCACGGCGGCCATGGCATCGTACTCGCCGGCCGTCCTTACCATAACGACCCCGAGATCAACCACGCCCTGCCTGAGCTTATCTCGAGCTTTGGCTTTGCGGTCTTTACCGAGGATTCGCTCGCGCACCTGGTGAAGCCCGAGCGTCCGATTCGCGTCGTCGACCAGTGGATGTACCACAGCCGCCTGTACGCCGTCGCTCGTTTTGTGACGATGCGCAATGACCTGGATTTGATCCAGCTCAATTCCTTCGGCTGCGGTCTCGATGCCCTGACTACCGACCAGGTGCAGGAAATCCTTGAGGCCAGCGGCAAGATCTACACCGTGCTCAAGATCGACGAGGTGTCCAACCTGGGCGCCGCGCGCATCCGTATTCGCTCGCTCATGGCGGCGCTCAAGGACCAGGAGGCCGAGCGCTTGGCCGAGGCTACGGCCGCGGGCGAGGCCTACGAGCAGGGCGATGCCGCGCCGGTGGCTCCCTCCAAGGATGTCCCCGCGTTCGCGAGCCGTAAGTTTACGTTCGAGGCGCAGCGTGAGAGCGCATCGACCGCGTGGCCCAAGGTGCCCTTTACCGAGCAGATGCGCGAGGAGGGCTACACCATCCTGTGCCCGCAGATGGCGCCGATCCACTTTGACCTGGTCAAAGAGGTGTTCCGTGGTGCTGGCTACAACTTGGAGCTGCTGCCCTCGACCGATCACGACGCTGTCGAGGCTGGCCTGCGCTATGTGAACAATGACATTTGCTACCCGTCGATTCTGGTAACGGGCCAGATTATGGAGGCCATCGAGAGCGGCCGGTACGACCTGTCCAAGACGGCCGTGGTTATCAGCCAGACCGGCGGCGGCTGCCGTGCCACCAACTACATCGCACTCATCCGCAAGGCCCTGCGCGAGAGCGGCCACCCCGAGATCCCGGTGATCTCGCTTTCGGCCGTGGCGCTCGGCGAGGATAATCCTGGCTTTAAGATTACGCCGGCGCTGCTCAAGCAAGCAGTCTACGCGGTGCTCTTTGGCGACGTGATGATGCAGATGCTCTACCGCTGCGTCCGTACGAGGCCACGCCCGGTGCTGCCAACGCGCTCTACGAGGAGTATATGGCGCGCGCCCGCAAGTTGGCGCCCAAGTTCAACCGCCACAACTACACCAAGCTGTGCCGCGAGGCATCCACGCGTTCGACACCATGCCGCTCGTGGGCGAGGGCACCAAGCCGCGCGTGGGCGTGGTCGGCGAGATCCTGGTCAAGTTCCACCCTACGGCCAACAACCACGTGTCGATGTCATCGAGCGTGAGGGCTGCGAGGCCGTAGTACCGGGCCTGCTCGACTTCTTCCTGTACTCCATGAGCAACGCTGAGCTGCAGAAGGACGAGTTGGGAAGCTCTGCCACTACGCGCGCTGGTATGCAGGCGCTCATTAAGCTGGTGGACTGGATGCGCACGCCGGTGGAAGAGATGCTCGAAAAGTCCCGCCGCTTTGAGGCGCCCGAGCGCATCGGCACCATGGCGGACAAGGCCCGCACGGTGCTTTCGGTGTGCAACAACATGGGCGAGGGCTGGCTGCTCACGGCCGAGATGCTCGACCTGATCGACCATGCGCGCCCAACATCATCTGCACGCAGCCCTTCGCGTGCCTGCCCAATCACGTGGTGGGCAAAGCCGTGATCAAGGAGCTGCGCCGTCAGCATCCCGAGAGCAACATCGTTGCGGTGGACTACGACCCGGTGCATCCGAGGTCAACCAGCTCAACCGCATTAAGCTTATGATCAGCGTGGCGAAGGAGAATATGCGTGCCGGCAAGGGCTTTAAGCTCGAGAAGGTGGCGCCGCTCGCGATGGACGAGGTCACCGGCCAGATGCGTGCCCATGACGGCTGCGTGAGATGTGGACCGGCCAACGAGGAGGCCGTTGCATCGGTCGCCAAGCGCCTGGGGCGCGGTATTAAGAAGTAGTTGGCCTACTTCGAGCCGGATATAAGACAAACGGGTGGTAGTCGTACCGGCTACCACCCGTTTTTGCTGGACATATGTTGCGCAAACGCCCTGACTATCGCCCTTTGCGAACTCAGATTTCAGAAGTATGCGGCAAAATCTGAATAGGCCGAGCACACCGGATATATCCAAGCCCTGTACCTGTGGTTTTATTGGCGGAAAACCGGGGTGTGCTCAAGGGTTCCGGAATTTGCCGCATACTTCCGCAAACGACGTCTCGGTGGCACAAAAAATCGCCCTCGAAACCCTGAGATAATGAACAGGTGTAGCCGTTCGCGGCAAAATACCGTCCGTTTATAGAACCCACCCCCATCGCGCGTCATCCTTACGGTTGAATAAATACACATCTATGGAATTACGTAAGAGAGGACCGTTCCATGAGCTACAAGACCGTTTGTGTTGCCGGTGGCGGCGTGTTGGGAAGCCAGATTGCCTTTCAGGCTGCCTACTGCGGCTTTGATGTGACGATCTGGCTGCGCAGCGAGGGCAGCATCGGCCGCACCCAGCCCAAGATCGATCATGTGCGCGAGGAGTACATCGCGGCAATCGAGGGCATGGCGGATGGCACAGGCGAGTGGTGCGCCGGTATCGCCGATAGCGGCCAGCCCTTCGACAAGGAGGCGGCACTCGCCGCCGTCGAGCGTGCCTACTCCACGCTCAAGCTGGAGCTCGATCTTGCCAAGGCCGTAGCCGATGCCGACCTGGTTATCGAGTCTATGGCCGAGGACACCCAGGCAAAGATCGACTTCTACAAAAAGCTCGCCCCGGTTCTCCCGCAAAAGACCGTCGTCGTGACGAACTCCTCTACGCTGCTGCCGAGCACCTTTGCCAAGTACACTGGTCGCCCCGAGAAGTACCTGTCGCTGCACTTTGCCAACTCCATTTGGAAGAACAACATGACCGAGGTCATGGCGCAGGACCAAACCGACAAGCGCTACTTCGACGAGCTCGTCGACTTCGCCAACGACATTCGCATGCTTGCCCTGCCCGTCAACAAGGAAAAGAACGGCTACCTGCTCAATTCCATGCTGGTGCCGTGGCTGCTTTCGGGCCTTGACCTGTATGTCTCGGGCGTGAGCGATCCCAAGAGCATCGACCTCGCATGGACGCGTGGCACCGGCGCCCCCAAGGGTCCGTTCCGCGTGTTCGACACGGTTGGTATCCAGACGGCTTACAACATCGTTATGCAGTACCAGAAGGTGCCGGGCCTGGTGAGCCCGTTGCTCAAAAAGATGATGATGCCCTACAACTTTAAGGCCATGGCATCCGTCCTCAAGCAGATGCTCGACGAAGACAAGCTGGGCGAAAGCTCGGGCGAGGGCTTCTTCAAGTACTAAAAAATGATCCCTCGGGGACGGAGGAAAACGGATCATCGCATTACTGCATCCCCTGTGCGTCTTGCGGCTAACGGCTCCGGCTGCCGCGAGCCTAAGCTAGCCTTAAGGGGCGTTTGTTAAGCTGAGAGTCAAATTGGACAGGGCTGGGCAAACGCCATGGTATATGAGGGAAACGACGGTGGCATTCAAAGACGGTAACGATATGGAATTGAGTGACAAGGACAACAGGCTGCTCTCGCGCCGAGTAGCTCTTGCGGGTGCGGCGGCGCGCTGGCGCTTGCCGGGACAGGGCTCATGGGCTGTTCGGTCGGCGGGACCGGCTCGAACGACGCATCTACTGCGACCAACGAGCTCACCGACGAGCAAAAGAAGCTCCACAAGCAGATCGTCGCGACCTACGACGTCGAGAAGCAGGCGGCCATCAAGGAGCGGCTCGATGCCGAGTACGCCGCCGGCGGCTACAGCGAGACCACCCCGTTTGTCGCGCAGGACCCCTTTGGCACCGATACCCTGAGCTGCTACGTTCGCTTTGCGACAACGGTTTCCGTAACCGTCTCCTACAAGGTCGCCGGTCGCAAAAAGATCGGTGACGCGCCCAAAGTCGCCACCTTTTCCCACACGCCCCACGGCGGCGACGCGCCGCCTACGGAGCACGAGTTCAAGGTCATCGGCCTCATTCCCAACCACAAAAACACGGTGACCCTCACCTGTACGGCACAAGACGGTACCAGCCGCACCTCGACCTTTACCATCAAGACGCCGGCTCTCAAGGGCGAGGAAGAAGAGCGGCTCGCCGTCACGGCGGGGGAGTCCAACACGCCGCTTGCCGATGGCCTCTTTACTATTCTGGCAACGACTCATCCAAGCTCGACTTCATGTACCTCTACGACAACGCGGGCCAGATTCGCGGCGAGGTGCCGATCATCGGCTACCGCAGCCATCGCCTGCTGTTTCCGGGCGACGGCAGCATGATTATGAGCATTTCGACGACCAAGATGGCCCAGATTAACGCCATCGGCAGGTGGTAAATGTCTGGAGCTCGGGCGACTATGAGTTACACCACGACTACGCCTTCGATGACGACGGCAATCTGCTGGTGCTGGCGAGCCATGCCGGCTCCGAGGCCGATTTGGACGTCGACCGCGCGGCCGCCAAAAAAGACAAGGACGATCGCGTTAATGTCGAGGACCTCATCATCAAGGTCGACATAACAACAGGTGCCATCTCTCTCGTCGTGGACTTGGGCGACATATTCCCCAATCTCAAGGCGAGCGCCAAGGTTGCCTCGGACGGCGACCTGGATTGGATTCACATCAACACGATCCAGTGGCTCGGCGGCGGCACCGTTCTGCTCAGCTCGCGCGAGACCTCAACGGTCATCAAGCTCACGGATATTTACGGCACGCCTACGGTCGATTGGCTTATGGGCTCGCCAGAGTTTTGGGCCGGCTCGGGCTTTGAGGACAAGTTGCTGCAGGCCCAAGGCGATTTTTCGCTCAACGCAGGTCAGCACAGTGTGACCTATCTGCCAAACGACGAGACGACCACGACCGGTCGCTACCAGGTGCTGCTGTACGACAACAACTTTGGTGCGGCCGAGAGCTATCCCAAGTTCGACTGAGGTCAGCTGGGCGCCGCGGTGGTGACCGACTACAGTAAGGGAACGCATTCGTTTGGACGCATCTTTACGGTGGACGAGACCGCGCGCACCTACGAGCTTGTGGACCAGATCGCAGTGCCGTTCTCAGGTTACGTAAGCAGCGCGCAACGCGTCGGCGATTCAAATAGTATGCTCGTGGCATCGGGCCAGGCCAAGACCTTCACCGAGTACGATCGCTATGGACTGCCCATCGCCACGTACGAAATGAAAGCCGAGAAGTACATCTACCGCGTGTACAAGTACGAGCTGTAGCGCTGCGCTCGGCTGCGCCTGTGCCCCGCGGCTGCGCGCTCGTGCCGGGCCTACCTCGCGTCCCGCATCACTTCACGTCAAACTCCACGCGATCGAGTTCGGGCACGTTGAGGTCGATGAGCTTGCGGGCAACGCGGCGGTCGTGCGCCCCGAGTGCCTCGCTTGTCGTCACGTGAGCGACAACCTCGCGCTCGACAAGGCCCTCCTTGTCGCCCTCGGTAGCCGAGGTTTCGACGGCGACGGTGTAATCCTTAAAGCCTGGCAGCACCGCGGCAAGCTCGCGCGTGGTTTCGGTGACGCCGTAGCCGTCCTGCACACCGGCCTGCGCCGAGCCAATGGACCCCGCGGTCATAACGATGCAGGGGATGGCAAAGATCACCGTACCCACGATGATGCGGCGGCGCACCTTGTGCGACAGCTCATCGACCTCGGCGTTTTCCTCGGCGGTCACAATGCCGTCGCCGTTGAGGTCGCGCTTGAGCGGCACGCGCAAAAGAAGCAGCACGGCTTCGGCAGCCAGTGCGATAAAGACGACATTGATGCCAAACTCGTAGAGGGCCGAGAGGAACAGCGACCCGCTCGCGATGGCAATGCCGTAACCCGCCGCGCACAGGGGCGGCATGAGTGCGGTCGCCACGGCTACGCCGGCAATGAGCGTCGAAGGCTCCTGGTCGCGCGAGTTACCCAGCCCGCCCGCAAAGCCGCCCGCGAGCGCGACGGCAAGGTCCCATACGGTGGGTGTCGAGTTATCGATGATGGCGGCCGTGGTGGTGCCAAGGGGCGAGAGCTTAAAATACAGCGTGGAAGTGATCAGGCAAAGGACCATCTGCAGCGCGAGGCCGGCAATTGCCTCGAGGGTAATCTCGCGGTCGAGCGTGGCGATGCCGTATGCCATGGCAAGGACCGAGCCCATGAGCGGGCAGATGAGCATGGCGCCCACAATGGCGATGTCCGAATCGATATCGAGGCCGACACTCGCGATCAGCATGGCGATAATGAGGATGCACAGGTGCGAGCCGGTTAGGCGCGCCCCGTTTACAAAGCGCTTACGAATTACGTGATAGGGGGCGCGACCCTCGCGAATGTTGAATGCGCGCCTCAGGAAGCGGCCGGCGTTCTCCATGACCTCGCTATAGGCAGGGCGGATGCCGTGGCGCCGGTGATGGCGCTCGCGCAGTCGCTTGAGCTGCTGGTTATCGAGTTTCATGTTCACCTCGCTTCGCCGCGGGCTATGCATCGCGCCCGCTGTCTCTACTCTACACCGCGGCAGGCGGGGTGGTCATCTTGACGTGAAACTTAGACGAGTAGGTAAAGGGGGCGCGTCAAATGAGGTTGAAGCCGAGGGTTTCGGCAGATACAAAAAAAAGCGCGGGGCCGGATGGTCTCCGACCCCGCGCTCTGCACGGGTACGTTGTTGTTGGGTTTAGCCCAGCAGACTCAATCCCACGGAGACAAACGCCAGGATAACGCCGACGATGGACTCGCCGCCCAGCAGGCCGCTGGCAACGACCAGGCCCTGCTCCTGGAAGGCGGCATCCTTGGCAGCCTTCTCCTCGTCCGAAAGGCCTGCCTCGGCGTCGCGGTGTGCGGCCCACTTGTCGTAGGCGAGCTTGACGCAGGAGCCCAAGAAGGCCGTGAGCGACATGTAGAACGGCAGGTACACGCCCAGACCGATCATCATGCCGGAATGCCGAGCCAGTACATGACGATGCCGGCGATAAAGCCGCCCGCAAACCACGGCACGCTCGGGATGCCCGAGACCATGGTGGCGACCACGCTTGCCTGCGCGGCCACAAAGCTCTTGTCGGGGCCGAAGGCGTCCGGACCATAGGCGGTGACGAGCGCGACCATGACGGCGGCAGCGACCAGCGCCCACGATGCCGCCAATGGCCTGGCCGACCCACTGTGCACGCGTTGGTACCCAGTACGGCTCCGGCCTTAAGTCGTTCATGACGTCGCCCGCAAGGCCGCACGCCACGGCCACGATGCCGGCGATAAAGAACAGCTTGACCTGTGCGAGCTGCGCGAAGGCTGCCACGATGAGCATGACGATGAGGCCAAAGATCTCCATAGGTCGATACCCGTCTGGCCGCAGCTCTGCGCGCTCATGATGGTGGTGACAAAGGTGAACAGCGTGACGATGACGGCCGGGACGGGACCGAGGTCGAGCGCGATGGCAACGATCACGGCGATGGCGGCGGTGCCCAGGCCGATGATGCCGGCGTCGAGCTTAAGCGAGCCCGAGATGAGCGATTGCTCGTCGGTGTCGGTGGAGCTGTCGGCGGCGAGGCCGCGGACGATACCGGCGACCTGCGGCAGGATGTCCTTAAGGACGACGGCGACGCCAAAGCCCATCATAAGCCCATACCGAGGGACTTGACGATACCCTGCGCGGTCACAACATCGAACAGGCCGCAGCGGTGCCGCCGACGATGATGCCAAAATTGCCCAGCAGCGCGCCGGCAAACCAGAACGCGACGGGGGCGAAGCCCACCAAAAAGCCGATGGACAGCAACATGGGCGAGTTGTAGATGGCAAAGGTCACGCCGGGGATGTTGAGCGTGCACAGCATGCTGGGCACCACGCCCAGGGCGTCGCGCAGCACGCTGTAGATGCCTGCGATGGCCATGGAGCCAAAGAGCTGCTTGCCGGTCTTGCCGCCGGCCTCGGTCGCGCGTAGGGTCTGAGCTGCGGCGTTGCCGGTGGGGAACTCCAGCGCGGCGTCCACGATAAAGTGACGGTGGATGAGCGCTGTCGCCAGAAGGCCCAAGATGGTGCCGGCGAGCGCCACGATGAACATGTCGAGCCAGCTGATCTGGTCGCATAGCCCAGCATCCAGGCGCCCGGGATGGTAAACGCCAGGCCGCCGGCGACCATGGCGCCCGCGGACATGATGGTGTGGGTGACGTTGGCCTCGTTGAGGCTGGCGTTGCCCATGAGCTTCAGGAAGAACAGCGAAATGACGGCAGCGAAAATGATCGGCCAGGGGAGCGCACCCATTTTGAGGCGGTATAGGCCGAGCTTGCCGTGATGATCACGCAGCCAAGGACGCCGATGACGACGCCGCGCAGCGTGAGTTGACCGCGCATCGAGGTGCGGTTCGAGGGATTGCTCATATAGAACTCCTTTGCGTATATCCGCTTCCCCCGCAAGCGCCGCTACGGATACGGCGCGGGAAGTCGGGTTACCAAGGGCCGCCGCGTGAGCTCGCGCACGACCGCGCATCAGTATAGCCGCAAGGTAGTCAATTTGGGACGGGGCTTTTTAGCTGGTTTGGGTAGGCGATATACTGCTGGGCAGACGAAAGGAGTGCCGACGATGCTTAATGGCTGCACATATATATTGACGGTCGACGTGGGCAACACGTTCATTCGCTTTGGCCTGTTTGCCGAGGATTCGGCCGCGGCGCAGGAATGCCCGCTTGCGACGTGCGAGATCACGACGCCGTCGAGCATCACGGCCGACGAGGCGCGCATGAGGCTCGTGCAGGTCATGGGCGCGCTGGCAATCGATGGCGGGCATGCCGGGTGGTACCGTC